>Ga0207416_1000174_pt1 | contig 119084 bp, 116 predicted proteins | sample PaiPotPPM11metaG_FD_184107 | JGI IMG/M metagenome (GOLD analysis project Ga0207416, IMG submission 184107) | Iron sulfur acid spring bacterial and archeal communities from Banff, Canada, to study Microbial Dark Matter (Phase II) - Paint Pots PPM... ... | reverse complement strand
ACCTCGATTACGACCTTGCGTGCACGGGTGACAGCGGCAATCGCGCCACGCCTTGCACGATGTCCGACTTGCCTGCACGGCTCACGCGAGTCTCTTTTTTTGCGTGATACTTAGTAACACAGTAGTATTAGATGAAGACTGGAGATTCGTGCCTTTGTCGGGCCGCTCTATTTCGCAGGGAGAAAGAACACGGCGCGCAGCGACGCGCTGTTCTGCGGCACCATCGTCAAGGTCGAGAAGCGCCGCCGCTCGCCGTCGTTGCCGACGACCTCGATGTGGCCTTCCGAACGAACTTGCACGTCGCGATCCTGTTGCCAGAGCGCGGCGAAGTCCTCGCTGCGCGCGCGCAGCTGCTCGACGACTTCGGCGAAATCGCTCGCGTCGGGATAGCGCGCGAAATCGAGCCGGAATTGCGCGACGATGCGCTTGGCCATCTCGAGCCAGCCGGGATACAGCGTGCGCGCGTGTTCCGCCGAGAACACCCACCAGAGCGCGTTGACCGAGCCCCACGGCGCGGCCGGGAGGGGGCCGAAGAGATCCATCATCAACGCGTTCCACATGACGATGTCCCAGCGCCGGGTCATCACGTAGGCCGGCCCCAGCGCATGGCGTTCGATCAGCGAGCGCAGCGCAGCGCCGACGTCCTGAACCTTGGGCTGCGCGGGCTCGTCCTTCGACCGAACGGTGAGCAAGTACGCGCGGCCGGACTCGTTGAGCTGCAGCGCGTTGGCCACGGAGTTCAGCGCCAACGCGGAGACCGGAAAGTCACGACCCTGCTCGAGCCACGTGTAGAGCGTGACGCTCACGTAGGCGAGCGCAGCGACCTCGGCCCGGCGCAGCCCTTCGCCGCGCCGCTCGGCACCGGCGGGCAAGCCGACGGCCTCGGGCCGCAGCTTGCGCCGCCGGGCCCGCACGAACTCACCGATCAGGCGCCGATGCCCCTCGCCCACGTCCATAGGGGGTAACTTTGTCACCAGGGCCGGACCGCACTTCTGAGAGGCGACGCGCGGCGCACGGCCTGAACGTACGGGCCTGCATGAATTTCGACCTCACCGACGACCAGCGCGCGATCCGCGACCTCTGCCGCGACTTCGCCCAGAACGAGGTCGCTCCGCAAGCCGAGCACAACGACGCGAACGAGCAATTTCCGTACGCCCTCGTCAAGAAGATGGCGGAGCTCGGCCTGATGGGCCTGCCGTTCCCCGAAGAGTACGGCGGCGCCGGCGCCGACACGGTCAGCTACGCGCTCGCGGTCATGGAGATCAGCCGCGCCGACGCCTCGACCGGCATCACGCTGGCCGCGCACGTCTCGCTGGGCGCGTCGCCGATCTATCTGTTCGGCACCGAAAAACAGAAGCAAGACTACCTCGTCCCGCTGGTACGCGGCGAGAAACTGTGGGGCTTCGGGCTGACCGAACCGGGTGCCGGCAGCGACGCCGGTGCGACCGCGACGCGAGCCGAGCTGCGCGACGGCACGTGGGTGATCAACGGCGCGAAGGCGTTCATCACGAACAGCGGCACCGACATCACCGGCGGCACGACGATCACTGCGGTGACCGGCAAAGGCGCCGACGGCCACAGCGAGATCTCGAACATCATCGTCCCGCAGGACACGCCCGGCTTCACCCGCGCGAAGAAATACAAGAAGATGGGCTGGCGCGCGTCCGATACGCGCGAGCTGTCGTTCGTCGACGCGCGCGTTCCCGAGGAGAATCTTCTGGGCGAACGCGGCAAAGGGCTCCAGCAATTTCTGAAGATCCTCGACGGCGGCCGCATCTCGGTCGCCGCGCTCTCGGTGGGTCTCGCGATGGGCGCCTACGACGAAGCGCTCGAGTACTCGAAGGAACGTCAGCAGTTCGGTCGGCCGATCTCGAAGTTCCAAGCGATCCAGTTCAAGCTCGCCGACATGCTGACCGAGATCGAGCACGCCAAACTGATGGTCCTCAAAGCGGCGTGGGAGAAGGATCAGGGCCGCCCCTTCGAGCTGACCGCGTCGCTCGCGAAGCTGTTCTCGGGCGAGATGTCGCGCCGGGTCGTCAACGAAGCGCTGCAGGTCCACGGCGGCTACGGCTTCATGGACGAGTACCCGATCTCGCGCATGTACCGCGATCAGAAGATCAACGAGATCGGCGAAGGTACGAGCGAAATCCAGCGCCTCGTCATCGCCCGCCTGATCGGTCTCTAACGCTGCAGCCAGTTGGTCCGGGCGTAGGCGGCGCGGCCGTCGACGACGTGCAGCGTGTACGCGTGGCGTGACGTCGACGAGCGGTTCGGAGCGCTGTAGTGCGGCAACAGGCCGTGGAACACGACGAGCGTTCCGGCTTCCACTTCGATCGGTTCGGCGTTGGACTCCGACGGCCACGGCGTCGCATCGAGCGCTTCCATGCGCGGCTTTCCGTCTTCGACCACGAAGCGCTCGCGCAGCGGCGTGCGGTGGCCGCCGCGCCGCGTCCACAAGCAGCCGTTGGTGCGATCGGCGCGCTCGAGCGCGAACCAGAACGTCAGCACCGTGATCGGCTCGGTGACGAAATACGTCGCGTCCTGATGCCACCGGACTTCGCCGCCGATGTGCGGCTGTTTGAAGATGTACATCGACTGGTACACGCGCGGATCGGCGTTCCCGAGCTCGGCGGCGAGGTCGTGCAGGCGCGGATCGCCCGAGAAACGCGCGAAGACCGGATCCAGCTCGTGCAGCGCGTGACCGATCTTGTTGATCGATAGCTGCTTCGATTGGCGCAGCGCGCCCGCGGCATCGAACGCTTCTTCTTCGAAGAAGCAGCGCACCGTCGTCCCGGAGGCGAGGAAGTACTCCTCGGCTTTCGTCTTGGCGTCATCGCGCGTCGTGAACACGGCGCCCGCCGTGCGCGGGTCGAACCCCTCGACGATCTCTTCGGCGCGCGCGCGCAACGCGCCGATCTGGGCCCGGGACGTGAAGTTTGGGATGACCAGATAGCCGTCCGCTTCGAAGGTGCCCGCGCGCGACTCGACCTGCATGAGGGCCGAGAGTTCGTCAGCCGGCCGAGCGCAGCCCTTGGACCGACACGAAGGAAAAGCGCGTCTCGCGGACGCCGGTGAAGAACGCCGACATGTCGTCGGCCATGCGCGACCCGCCGTCGGCGGTCAGCGTATATCCGCCGCCGGCGGTGCGCCGGTAGATCGCAACCGCGGGTCTTCCGGAGACTTCATCGAGCGTGGGACGATCGACGAACGTGGCCTCGATCGTGCCGTCCGAGGCCGCTGAGATCAGCACCGACTGGCCGTCATAGCGCCAGCACGCGGTGCCACCGTCGCGCCACAGCGTCAAATCTTCGCCGAACCGCTCGGTCAGCGACGCCATCGCGTCGGCCATCGACCAAGTGGACCCCAAAGCTCCCATGAGCGTTAGGCTACTGCCGGCGACCGGGCAGCGCACGGGCCAAGAGGCCATCAGCCTCCCGGCCCGATTGATGAAGAGTCTAGCCGCAGCCTAAGAGAGGCGAGCGGCGATCGTCGCGCCGACGGTCTCGGGCAGTGCGTCGCGATAGCCGAGCGACAGGCGTTCGCCGCCGTCGAAGTCGACGTTCACGGTCGATTCGTTGTCCTGCAGCGCGGCGACGACGGTTCCGCCGGCACCGACCCACATCGCCGAGTCCGACGACAGTTCCGTCGTGCGGACGCCCTCGCCGAGGCGGCCGTGAACCTGAGCGTTCACCGAGTCGATCCATTGATCGAATGTCATACAGAAGGCCTATATCCTTATCCGTTTGTCCAAGTACATCATGAGCATAGCGTCTGCCGTGCTCCATTTGCAAGCCTCGTGCCGAGAAATACTGTGTCCTGAACCTTCGGAGGCCCGGTCCGGGTTCGGTTTGGCATGCTGAATCTGGATCTTCACGGACGCTTGGCGCTGGTGACGGGCTCGACGGCCGGGATCGGCCGCGCGATCGCCGACGGGCTGGCCGCGGCCGGGGCGGCGGTCATCGTCAACGGCCGCTCGCAGGCCAGGGTCGACGAGGGCATTGCCGCGGTGCGCGCCACGGTCCCCGGCGCAACCGTCCACGGCGTCGCGGCCGATCTCGGGACGGCTGAGGGCGCGGCGGCGATCATCGCAGCCCATCCTTCGGTCGACATCCTGGTCAACAACGTCGGAATCTTCGAGCCGGTGCCGTTCGAGGCGATCGCCGACGAGGCGTGGACCACCATCTTCGAAACGAACGTGATGAGCGGCGTGCGGCTCAGCCGGGCCTACCTCCCAGGGATGCGCGAGCGCGGCTGGGGCCGCGTCGTGTTCGTCTCGAGTGAGTCGGGGCTGCAGATCCCGGCCGAGATGATCCACTACGGGGTCACCAAGACGGCCCAGATCGCGCTCGCGCGCGGTCTCGCCGAAACCCTTGCCGGGACCGGCGTTACGGTGAACAGCGTCCTGCCTGGGCCGACCGCGTCCGAAGGCGTGGGCACTTTCATGAGGCAGATGGCCGAGCAGCAGCAGCTCGGCGAAGCGGAGGTCGAACGCCGCTTCTTCGAGAGCGCGCGCCCGACGTCGCTCCTGCGCCGCTTCATCACGCCCGAAGAGGTCGCGAACATGGTCGTCTACGTCTGTTCGCCGGCCGCGTCGGCGACGACCGGCGCAGCCCTGCGCGTCGACGGCGGCGTGGTGCGCGCGATTCCGTAGCCCGCCGCGCACCACGCCGTTCGCTCTAGTGCGGTCGCCCCGAGTGGTCGCCGTTGTCATGGTGAGCCGGCCGCGACGTCGCTTGCCGCGTCACCTCGCCGGACGAACGCGGCTGGGCCGAGACGTGCGCGGGTGCCACGCCGCCGCCGTTCCCCCGCGCCGGCTGGTAGCTGCCCGGCTGGGAGCCGCCGGACACGCGCGCGCGCGCCGACGGGTCGTACGCGCGAGTCGTCGTCACGGTTGAGGCCGGCGGGCCGCTCCCCTGCGTCGAGTAGATGCGGCGCCGTCCGCCGGCGGCGGCACCGTCGAAGCGGCTCCACGCGCCGGCCGAGGCCCCGACCCCGGCCGAGCGATCGCCATGCGACGTCTGCGCCGGCGTCTGGATTTGCGTCTGCGTCGGCGTCTGGATGTGCGTCTGCGTCTGCGTCGCGGTCACCGCGCCGGTGCCGGTCGAACGCATCGCGCCCGTGCCCCGGTTCGCTCCGAATCGCGACCAGGGATCGCCGGCGGGGTGCGCGTTCACGGCGGCGTTCGTATTGGCATTGGCATTGGCATTGATGCCGGGGTTCGTTGCGCTGCCGGCGGTCTGCAGCGTGCGACGTGCGTGCGCCGTCTCCGGTGCCGCGGTGAGGTGCGTCGCGGCGGAGATCGCGGTGCGCTGCTGCTCGAACGGAATGCGACGCACCGGCGCGGCGTCACCCGCGAACGCGCGCTGCACGATCGCCGGATGCAGCGCGAGCTGGGGCGCGACCGGACGATCGCTGTAGCGCAGGTTGGCGACGGTCGGCACGATCGGCAACGCGCCGTGAACGACCGCGACGTCGTGCAGTTCCGACGGTTTCATGACCGTGGGACGATCGAAGCGGCCCTCGAGGAAGCGCTTACCGGGGACGGTCGTCACGCCGTATTGCGCGTTTTTGTAGGTGCGCCTGATCTCGCCGCCGTTGCCGTAGTAGTTGTTGACGATCGTCGTGTTGTTGACGACGGTCGGGCTGCCGTGCCAATCGCGGCCCCACCACGGATGCCACTGCTCGTACGGCGCCAGCGGAACCCAGCCGATGCTGCCGCCGCCGAAGCCGAACGAGAAGAACGCGACCAGCGCCGGGCGCCACGGGGTGTAGCCGGCATACGGCGGCGGAGACCAGCACCAGCCGTACGCCGCGCTGCGATACCACGAGCCGTAATGATACGGAGCCCAGCCCCACGGCTCGTAGCCGACCCAGGTCCAGCCGAAGCCGTCCTCCCAGACCCAGCGCCCGTTGCGATACGGCGCCCAGTCGGAGGAGACGTTCGCCGGAATCCAGACCTGGCCGTAGGACGGGTCGGGCGCCCAGCGTCCGTACGAATTGAGATCGCCGGCACCGACGATGTCGCGGCTGACGTACGTTTCATCGGCGAGCGCGCGCTCGTAGCGCACGTCGCGATCTTGGTTGAAGCGGTCGAACTCGTCGAGCGCGATCGCGTCCTCGGTGGTGATCGACGGACTCGACGCCGGTCCCTCGGCGATGAGGGTCGTCCCCGTTGTCAGCGCGCGATCGCCCTGCGGCGTCACGATCACGGCGTCGCCGGAGCGGACGGTCACCAGCGTGCGGCCGCCGCCGGTGACGCTGACCCGATAGCTCCCGCCGGCGCGCGGCCGAACGGTGATCGAGGGTGTGTCGATGTCCGAATTGCCGTCGGTGCCGCGCAAGAGACGCAGCTCGACGGTGCCTTCGGCGACCTGGATCGACCGGGCGGCGGTGTCGAGATGCGTGAACCGCATCTGGACGTTCGCTCCGAGGCGCACGATCGTGCCGCCGTCGATCTGGACCTCGGCGCGCGATGCGTCGCCGGTCGTCAGGTAGTCGCCGCCCAGGACCGGGGCGTTGATCGCCGCCGCGGATGGTGCGGCGGCGTCGCCGCGCTGCACCGCTACGGAGCCGGCGATCAGGCTGATCCGCGCCACGCCGACGCCCGCGCCGTCGTCGGCCTGGGCGAGCACGGCGCTGTGGATCACGAAAGGAAGAACGAGCGCGACGGCCGTGGCGAGCAGCACGGACCGCCGATGCACAATTGATGAATGCATGAAATCCTCGCGGATCGGTGGTGATCTTCCAACGCCAGAATAGCGCTCGAAAGTTCGTTGCTCCCAGGGCAAGCGGGCGACCCAGCGTACTCTAATCCGGCCCTCATCGCTTCGCCTGGGCAGACTGCCGATGCTTGGAGGGAGGCCGAGCGTACGCACCCTCTGTGATGCGCTCGCTCGTGCCGACGAGGAGACCGCCGGTGAAGTTCCGGATCGCTGTATTCGTGTTCGCTCTCCCCGTCCCCGGTGCACCGGCCGTCGCCGCCGACGAGAGCGGAGCGTTCGAACCCGTCCCGATGCGCGCGCTGGCGCCGGCCGACGAATATTTCGGACGCGCGCGCCTCTCCGTGCTCGGCGTCGCGAACATCATTCGTGACAGCGGCGCGCGGCTCGACGAAGGCGCTGTTCCGCCGTCGATGGTCGACGGCCCGCTGTCGTTCGTCGACGATGCGATCCGCGACTGGGAGCGGCAATTCCCGCGCGACCCGTGGATCGCACGCGATCTCTACGCGCTCGAGCTCACCTACCTGCGCGTTCGTGCGCCGTTGGGTACCGCACTCGCGCGCAAGACCGCGACGTGGCTGTGCAAGGACTATCCCGACTCGCCGTTCGTCCGCGACGCGCGGCTCGCTCTCGGCGACGTCATCGACGGCGAGAACACGCCGGCGGACGCATGGTCTCGCTTCGCATCACTGCGCGCGCCGTTGCGGCACCGCACTGACGGGCGCAAGCTAGCGAACGAGGACGTACGTTCCGGGTGCGTCCGCCAGCGAAGCATGCGTCGCGGAGCCGGTGGCGGCGGGGGCCGCGACGCGGCCGGGCGAGCGTTCGGCGAGCCAGGCGGTCCAGTCCGGCCACCATGAGGACCCGTCGTGTTTGGCCGCACCGCCCAGCCATGAATCGGGATCCGGCGGCGACGGCGTGCCGGGCGCATTGCCCCACCAGACCGCCTTCTTCTTGCCGGGCGGGCTGATGATGCCGGCGATGTGTCCGGACGCGCCGAGCCGGAAGGTGACCTCACCCGCGAACAGCTGCGTCATGCGATAGACGGAGCGCCACGGCGCGATGTGATCTTCCGACGTCGCGACGACGTACGTCGGCGTTTCGATGCGCCCGAGATCGAGCGGGACACCATCGACTTCGAGGACGTCGGGCTTGATCAGGTTGTTCTGGAGATACATCTGGCGCAGATAGTACGAGTGCAGCGCGGCCGGAATGCGGGTCGCGTCGCTGTTCCAATAGAGCAGATCGAACGCCGGCGCTTCCTTGCCGAGCAGATAGCGGTTGACCGCGACCTGCCAGATCAAATCGTTCGAGCGCAGCAGGTTGAACGTGTCGGCCATCTCGCGGCCGCTCAGATAGCCCCGTTCGTTCATGCGCTCTTCGATGAACGCGATCGACTCTTCGCTGATGAACGCCTGCACGTCGCCGGGATCGGTGAAGTCGACCAGCGCCGCGAAGAACGTCGCGGTCGCGATCGGCTTCGTACCCGTACGTTCTTGGTACGCGAGCGCCATTGCGAGCAGCGTCCCGCCGATGCAATAGCCGATCGCATCGACCTGCTCGGTGCCCGCGATCTCGGCGGCCACGCGCGCGGCGGTCAGCGGCCCCAGGCGCAGGTAATCGGCCATGGTGAGTTCGCGCATCTCCGCGGTCGGGTTCCGCCACGACACGACGAACGTGTTCCGTCCAGCGTCGGTCGCATACTTGACGAAGCTGTTCGCCGGCTGCAGGTCGAGGACATAGAACTTGTTGATCCAGGGCGGCACGATGACGAGCGGGCGCGCGTACACCTCCGGCTGGGTCGGCGCGTACTGGATCAACTCGATCAGCTCGTTGCGGAAGACGACGCTGCCCGCGGTGGTCGCGACGTTGCGGCCGACTTCGAACGCGGTTCCGTCGACGAGCGCCGGCCGCCCCTCGTTCGCTTCCCGATCCGCCGCGAGATTTTGCGCGCCGTGGTGCAGGTTCGCTCCGCCGCTTTCCAGCGTCGCCGCGAGCACGTCCGGATTGAGCCACGGAACGTTGGTCGGGCTCATTGCGTCGACGAACTGCCGGGTGAAGAATTTGATCCGCTGGCGCGTCTGCGCGTCGATGCCCTCCGCTCGATCGACGGTGTCGAGGACCGCCCGGCTGGAGAGGAGATACGCCTGCTTGAGCGCGTCGAAGTACGGGTTCGCCGTCCAGGCTTCGCTGCTGAAACGCTTGTCGCCGGGCTCCGGCTCGGCGAGCGGCGCGGCGGCCGGCGAACCGGCGGCGGCACCGGCGCTCGCGACGGCGACCTCGCTCAGCGCGCGGCCGAGTTCCATCTGCGCTTCGAGGACTTCCCCAGGACTCGACAGCAGCGCCATCCACAACTCGGTGGACGCCGCTGCGATTCCGAAGGGATCGAACGGATTCGCCGGCTTCATCGGACGCAGGCCCTTCCTTCCCCCGCCGTCCCGCGCCTGTCGAGCGAGATCAGACCGCGGCGGTGAAGGCGGCGATACGCTCGAGGACGGCCGCGGCGGCGTCGCGGTGCGGACTGTGTCCGGCCGCCGGAACGAGGAAAATCTCGCTGCGCGCGATGCGCGCGGCGATGCGATCGACCTGGGCGATCGACCCGTACTCGTCGGCGTCGCCTTGTACGACGAGGACCGGGCAGCGCACGCCGTCCGCGTACGCCTCGATGTTCCAGTCGCGAAACCGCGGGTCGAGCCAGGCATCGTTCCAGCCGCGAAACGCGCCCTCGACGTCGTCGTGGTAGCGCGCGAGCTTGACGCGCAGATCGCTCGCTTGCCACGCGGCGCGCGCAGCGGCGATGCTCTCTACGGAGAGGTCTTCGACGAAAACGTGCGGCGCTTGCAAGATCAGCGCCGCGGCGAGTTGCGGGTGCGTCCCGGCGCAGATCAACGCAATCGACGCGCCGTCGCTGTGGCCGAAGAGGATCGCGCGCGGGATCTCGAGCGCCGCGAGCAGTGCCGGCAGCACGACCTCGCCTTCGCGGTGCATGTACGTCATCGCACGCGGACCGTCGATCGGCTCCGAGCGGCCGTAGCCGCGGCGCGAGTAGGCGACGACGTCGCGGCCGGTGCGCGCGGCGAGCCCCCGCGGCACGTCTTTCCACATCGCGACCGAGCCGAGCCCCTCGTGGAGCATGACGACCGGCGCGAGGCTCGCATCGACGCCGGGCCAGCGGACCGTCTCGAGGCGCGCGCCGTCGGCGACGACGTCGCGCGCGCGAGGATCCGTGCGGTTCAGACCGCGGCTCCGGGTTCGCGCAGCGCCGCTTCCCGCGCGCGCAGCACGTGGCGCTGAATCTTTCCGGTCGCCGTCTTCGGCAGTTCGGCTACGAACTCGATCGCGCGCGGATACTTGTACGGCGCGAGCCGGCTCTTCACGTGCGTCTTCAATGCATCGGCCATTGCTGCGTCGCCGTCGTAACCGGGCTTGAGGATCACGAACGCTTTCGACTTCACCAAGCCTTCCGCATCGGCGATGCCGATCACCGCCGCTTCGAGCACGGCGTCGTGCGCGGTCAGCGCCGACTCGACCTCCGTCGGCGACACCCAGATCCCGCTGACCTTGAGCATGTCGTCGGCGCGTCCGCAGTAGACGTAGTCGCCGTTCTCGTCTTGGCGGAACTTGTCACCGGTGCGCGTCCACTCGCCGGCAAACGTACGGCGCGTCTTCTCGCGGTTGTTCCAATAGTGGGCAGCCGCGGTGTCGCCGCAGACTTCGAGCTCGCCGAGCTCGCCGGGCGCGACGAGGTTCCCGCTCTCGTCGACGATGCGGGCCCGATAGCCCGGAACGGGCTGGCCGAGCGTCCCGTACTTCACGTGCCCCGGCCGGTTCGAGATGAAGATATGCAGCATCTCGGTCGAACCGATCCCGTCGATGATCTCGACGCCCAGGCGCGCGTTCCAGCGCCGGCCGATCTCTTCGGGCAAGCCTTCGCCGGCCGACGTGCACAGCCGCAGCGGCACCTCGCCGCGCTCGAACAGCGACGCGTCGACCAGCATCGCGCTGAACGTCGTCGGGTTGGCGCAGAGGATCGTCACCGCGTTCTCGCGCACGATGCGCGCCACGACCGCGGGCGTCGGACGCGCCGCGTGCAGGATGCTCGTCGCGCCGACGGCGAGCGGAAACGTCAGCGCGTTCCCCAGACCGTACGCGAAGAACAGCTTCGCGACGGAGTAGACGACATCGTCTTCGCGCATGCCGAGCACGTCGCGCGCGAAGAGATCCGCCGTCCGCACCAAGCTGGTCTGCACGTGCACGGTGCCCTTCGGCTTGCCGGTCGATCCGGACGAATAGAGCCAGAAGCAGACGTCGTCGGCTCGCGTCGGCGCCGCGGCGGTCAGCGGCCGCGCGCCCTCGACCAGCGCGGTGAACCGCACGAAGCGCTCGTCGCTCGACGTTCCGCGCGGATCGGAGAGCACGATCGTGCCGGTCCAGTCCGCCTGCCTCGCCGCGTCCAAAAACGCCGGCAGCAGCTCGATCGAGACGATCGCCGCCTTGGCGCGGCTGTCGGCAAGGATGTACGCGTAGTCGACGGGCTGGAAGAGCGTGTTGACGGGGATCGGTACGATCCCGGCTTTGATCGCGCCGAGAAACGCGGTCGGAAAGTCGATCGTGTCGAGCAGACACAGCACGACCCGGTTCTCGATCTCCAGACCCAGGCCGAGCAGCGCGGCGCCGCAGCGGTCGACCCGCGCGGCCAGCTCGGCGTACGTGTACGCGCCGCCGTCGTCGACGAACGCGCGCTTCTGTGCTCGCGTCGCGAGGTTGCGCTCGAGCAGGTCGACGGCGCAGTTGTAGAAGTTCGGCACGGCGGACTCCGGGGACGTCATCCGGCGATGTGCGCGCTGCGCGCGGCGAGCGCGGCGACGACCGGCGCGGATCCCTGCACCGCGGTGCGTTGATGGTAGAACCACAGCCCGCGCAAACCGCCGAGCTCTTCGCCGCCGCCCGCGCGTCCTGGGCCGCCGTGCACGCACGACGGCAGCACGACGCCGTGCCCCGTGTGCGTCTCGCCGATCGACGGATCGACCAGCAGCACCCGGCCGTGGGACGAGCCGAGCGCGGCCGCCGAAGCGATCAGAAACTCCGCGTCCGCGCTGAACACCGAAACGACCAGCGACCCGCCGCCGCGCCGCGCCAGCGCGTACGCGTCGGCTGCGTCCTCGTATGCGACCACCGTCGCGACCGGACCGAAGATCTCGCGCACGTGCACCTGCGCGGCCTCTGCCCGCGCGCGCAATAATGTCGGCGCGACGAACGCGCCGTTGGCCGGCGTTTCGCCGCGGTACACGATCGTCGTGACGTCGCAGAGCGAGCGGATGCGATCCTCGACGGCCGTGCGCTGCGTACGCGACACGAGCGGCCCCATCAGCGTCTCTTCGGCGGCCGGATCGCCGACCGTGACCGCGTCGAGCCCCGTACCGATCGCCTCGACGACGGCGTCGGCGTATGCGGCGGGGACGAGGACGCGCCGGATCGCCGTGCACTTCTGGCCGGCTTTGACGGTCATCTCGCGCACGACCTCGCGCACGAAGAGCGCAAACGCGAGCGTTCCCGGCGCGCCGCCGGGACCGAGCAGCGCGGCGTTGAGACTGTCGGCCTCGACGTTGATGCGCACGCCTTCGCCCCGCACGCGCGGATGGTTGCGGATCGTCTCGCCGGTCTCCGCCGAACCCGTGAACGCGATCGCGTCGCCGAACCGGACGTACTCGAGCAAGTCGCCCGCGCCGCCGCTCAGCACCGAGAGCGCGCCGACCGGCAGCACGCCGGCGTCGACGACCGCGCGCACCATCTCAACCGCCAGCAGCGCCGTCGCCGTCGCCGGCTTCGCAACGACCGGCATTCCGGCGAGCAGCGCGACCGCCGCCTTCTCCCACAGTCCCCAGGCCGGAAAGTTGAACGCGTTGATGTGGATCGCGATCCCGGGAAGCGGCACGCCCAGGTGCACGCCCTGAAAATTCGGATCGCGCGCAAGCCGCGCCGGTTCTCCGTCGGCGAGGAACGATGCGTCGCCGAGCGCGGCGCCGATCTTCGCGTAGTACTTGAGGGTGCCGATCGCGCCGTCGACGTCGATCGCGGCATCGGCGCGCGTGTTGCCCGAGTTGCGGCGGGCGATCTCGTACCACTCCTCGCGGCGCGCGGCGAGCACGTCCGCCACGGCCGCGAGCAGCGCGGCCCGTTCGGCGAAGGTCAGAGAGCCAAGCGCGGCGCGACCGGTTTCCCGCGCAAAGGCGAGTCCCGCGCCGAGGTCGATCCCCTCGGAGCTCGCGCGAGCGAGGACGTCGCCGGTGACCGGATCGATCAAATCGACCGGCTTACCTCGTCCCGTCAGCCAGCCTCCGCCGAGATAGCTCTGGAGCACGGCTGGTTCGCTTGCGATCACGGGCAGGTCGACCTCATAGGAGATTCGGGTGCCTGGGCATTATAATGCATCAGAGAGGTTCCGCAAGCGTGATAGTGCATTTTGGTTCGAGAGGCCGATGACGGCCGAATCCTCCGACGCCGACCGGGCCGACGACGCCGCCTTCTTGCGGCAGCTCGGCGACCGGGTACGCGAGCTGCGCGCCCGCCGCGGGATGACCCGCCGCATCCTCGCGAGCGATTCCGGACTCTCGGAGCGCTACCTCGCCCAGCTTGAAAGCGGTCAAGGCAACGTCTCCGTCCTGCTGTTGCGCCAGCTTGCGCGGGCGCTCGACGTCGCGCTCCCGAGGCTGCTGATCGACGAAGCGGAGCACCCGGCCGCGCTCGAGCGCGCAGTCGAACTGCTGCGCGCGCTCCCGCCCGAGCGACTGGAAGCAGCGCGCGAACTGCTGGCCCGCAGCTTTGCCGCCGGCGATCCCGAGGGGCGCCGGCGACGCATCGCGCTGATCGGCCTGCGCGGGGCGGGGAAAACCACCCTCGGCACGATCTTGGCGGAACGGCTCGACGTCCCGTTCGTCGAGCTCGACCGCGAGATCGAACGCGCGAGCGGCGTCTCGCTCGCCACGATCTTCGACTTCTACGGTCAGGCCGGGTTCCGGCGGCTGGAACGCAGTTGCCTCGATCGCGTCTTGGAGGAGCACCCGCGCTTCGTGCTCGCCGCCGGCGGGAGCATCGTCTCCGAACCGGCGACCTTCGAGCATCTGCTCGCCGGCTGTTTCACCGTCTGGCTCCACGCCTCGCCGGCCGAGCACATGGCGCGCGTCGTAGCCCAGGGCGACATGCGGCCGATGGCCGGGAACACCGAGTCGATGGCCGACCTGGAGCGCATCCTGGCCGGACGCGAGCCGTTGTACCGCCGCGCCGACGCCGACGTCGACACCAGCGGCAAGGGGTCCGAGGAGGCGCTGCAGCTTCTCACGGCAGTCATTCCGGCACAATAATGCTTGCGCGCCTCGGCATTATGCAGTATAATTCCACAAACTACTGATCCCCGCTGGAGGTCGCATGGTCACGGTTGAGTCACCGGCCGATTCCCGCCCGATCACCTTCGACACTGCGCCCGACGCCTATCGCCATTGGCGGCTCGCGGTCGACGGCCGCGTCGCGACCCTCACCCTCGACATCGACGAGGATGCCGGGATCCGCCCCGGTTACAAGCTCAAGCTGAATTCGTACGACCTCGGCGTCGACATCGAATTCCACGACGCGGTGGAGCGGATTCGCTTCGAGCATCCGCAGGTCGCGTGCGTGGTGATCACCAGCGGGAAAGACCGCATGTTCTGCGCGGGCGCGAACATCTACATGCTCGGCACGTCGTCGCACGCGTGGAAAGTGAACTTCTGCAAGTTCACCAACGAGACGCGCAACGGGATGGAAGATTCGAGCCGTCACGACGGGCTCTCGTTCATCGCGGCGGTCAACGGTGCGTGCGCCGGCGGCGGTTACGAGATCGCGCTGGCGTGCGACGAGATCCTGATGATCGACGACCGCTCGACGACCGTGTCGCTGCCGGAAGTGCCGCTGCTCGGCGTGCTGCCGGGCACCGGCGGACTCACCCGCCTCGTCGACAAACGCAAGGTGCGGCGCGATCTCGCCGACCTCTTCTGCACCAACTCCGACGGCGTCCGCGCCGAGCGCGCGCGGGCTTGGAACCTGGTCGACGCGTCGGCGACACCGTCCGAGTTCGCCTCCCTGGTGCGCGAGCACGCCGCCGCGCGCGTCGCCGCCTCGCCGCGCTCCGCGGACGCGACCGGCATCGCGCTGCGTCCGCTGTCGCGGACCATCGACGACGCCGGGTATCACTACCGCCACGTCGACGTGACGTTCGATCGCGCCGCGCGCACCGCGACCGTTCTCGTGCGCGCACCGCAGGAGCCGCAGCCCACCGACGCGGAGGAAATCGTCGCGCTCGGCGACGCCTGGTGGCCGCTTGCGATGGCACGCGAGCTCGACGACGCGCTGCTGCTGCTGCGCACGAACGAGCTCGAACTCGGCCTGCTGGTGCTGAAGACGTCGGGCGAGGCGGACGCGGTGCTCGCGGTCGACCGCACGCTCCTGGCGCTGAGCGACCATTGGCTCGTGCACGAGACGATCGGCCTGCTGCGGCGCACGTTCGCGCGGCTCGACGTCACCTCGCGCAGCATGTACGCGATCGCCGACGAAGGGTCGTGCTTCGCCGGACTGCTCTACGAGCTCGCAGCCGCAGCCGACCGCATCTACATGCTGGCGCTCTCCGAAGGCGACGTTCCGCAAATCGTGCTGGACGAATGCAACTTCGGCCTCCTGCCGGCGGTGAACGGCCGCAGCCGCCTGGCGACGCGTTTTCTCGGCGACGACGCCGCGCACGAACGTGCGCAGGCCGACCACGGCCGGCGCTACTCCGCCGAGGACGCGGTCGATGCGGGCCTGGCGACCGTCGCGCCCGACGACCTCGACTGGGAAGACGAGATTCGCCTGGCCCTCGAGGAGCGCGCCGCGCTCTCGCCCGACGCGTTGACCGGGATGGAAGCGAGCCTGCGTTTTCCGGGCGGCGAGACGCTCGAGACGAAGGTCTTCGGCCGTCTCTCGGCGTGGCAGAACTGGGTGTTCTATCGTCCCAACTCCACCGGCGAGCGCGGTGCGCTCAAACTCTTCGGTACCGGTTCCAAAGCCAACTTCGATTGGGAGCGCGTGTAGACCATGTCGATCAACTATGCCGAGAAGATTCCGAACAACGTCGAGCTGGGATCGAACCGCACCTTGCAACGCGCGCTCGAGCAGTGGCAGCCGGCCTTCTTGAACTGGTGGAAGGAGCTGGGGCCGACCGACTTTCAGGCCAACGACGTCTACCTGCGCACCGCGATCTCGGTCGACGCGAAGGGTTGGGCGCACTACGACTACGTGAAGATGCCGGAGTATCGCTGGGGGATCTTCCTCGCCGATCCCGAGCACGACCGCCGCGTCGGTTTCGGCGACGAGTTCGGCAAACCGGTCTGGCAGCAAGTGCCGGGCGAACATCGCAGCGCGCTGCGCCGGCTGATCGTCACGCAGGGCGACACCGAACCCGCTTCGGTCGAACAGCAGCGGCTGCTCGGCCACACCGCGCCCTCGCTCTACGATCTGCGCAACCTCTTCCAGGTCAACGTCGAGGAAGGCCGTCACCTGTGGGCGATGGTGTACTTGCTGCACGCGTACTTCGGGCGCGACGGCCGCGAAGAGGCGGAAGAATTGCTCGCGCGCCATTCCGGCGACGCCGACAACCCGCGCATCCTTGCAACCTTCAACGAGCCGATCCGCGACTGGCTCTCGTTCTTCATGTTCACGTTCTTCACCGACCGCGACGGCAAGTTCCAGCTCAAGTCGTTCGCAGAATCGAGCTTCGACCCGTTCGCGCGGACGTGCAAATTCATGCTCACCGAAGAAGCGCACCACATGTTCGTCGGCGACACCGGCATCGCGCGGGTCGTGCGCCGCACGCTCGAGGTGATGAGCGAAACCGGCAGCGACGATCCTGACACGGTGCGCCACGCCGGCGCGGTCGATCTCCCCACGCTGCAGCGCTACTTGAATTTCTGGTTCTCCTCGTCGCTCGATCTCTTCGGCGCCGACGCCTCCTCGAACGCGGCGCAGTATTTCGCGACCGGCATCAAGGGGCGTCCCGACGAGAAGAAATTCGCCGATCATCTCGCCGCCGGAACATCGTTCGACCTCGAGATCCCCGACGGGTCCCTCGGCACGCGCGTCGACACGATTCCGATGCGTAACGCGATGAACGAGGTGGTGCGCAACGCCTACGTCGACGACTGCATGAAGGGGCTCACGCACTGGAACCGGATTCTCGAAGCCGCCGGTCACGCGTATCGCTTCACGCTTCCGAGCACGCGCTTCCGCCGCGGCATCGGAAGCTGGGCGAACATCCCGACCGATCCGGCCGGCAACCGCATCACCCAGGAAGCCTACGACGCACAGCTCGGGTCGTGGCTGCCCAGCGATGACGACCGCGCGTTCGTCGGCAGCCTGATGCAGCGCGTCACCGAGCCCGGCAAGATGGCCGGCTGGATCGCGCCGCCCGACAAGGGAGTCAAAGACCGCCCGGTCGACTACGAATACGTCCGGGTGGTCTAAGGGTCTTTACCTCCATGCAACTGCCGTCAACGAAGCGGCTGCAGGGAGGAAAGCATGGTCTCGATTACGGTAAACGGCACGAGCCACGACGTCGACGTCCCGGACGAGATGCCGCTCTTGTGGGTCGTTCGCGACGAACTGGGGATGACCGGAACGAAATTCGGCTGCGGCGTCGCGCAATGCGGCGCGTGCACCATGCATGTCGACGGCGTCGCGACGCGCACGTGCGTCTTGCCGGTATCGCAAGCCGTCGGCAAGCAAATCCGCACGATCGAGAGTCTCTCGACCGACAACTCGCATCCGGTGCAGAAAGCGTGGATCGCGGAGGGCGTCCCGCAGTGCGGCTATTGTCAGTCCGGCCAGATCATGGCCGCCGCCGCGCTCCTCCAGAAGACGAAGAAGCCGACCGATGACCAGATCACGCAGGCGATGACCAACATCTGCCGCTGCGGCACGTACGACCGCATCAGGAGCGCGATTCACCGTGCGGCCGGGGAGACGTGAGATGGACGCACCGGCGCTTAGCCGCGGCACCTTCATCCGTCTTACCGGCGCGCTCGGGGCGGGCCTGGGTCTCGCCCTCTCGTTCCCGGGATGCGCGCCCAGCTCGCAAAGCGGCGGCAAGGAATTCTCTCCGAACGCATGGGTTCGGATCGCGCCCGACGATACGGTGACGGTCGTCCTCAACAAATCCGAGATGGGGCAAGGCGTCGCAACCGGTCTTCCGACGATCCTCGCCGACGAGCTGGACGCCTCGATGAACCACGTGCGAACCGAGTTCGCACCTGCCGACCCGAAGTACGGCGACCCGGGACTCGGCGGCGACATGATCACCGGCGGGAGCACGAGCATTCCCGATTCCTGGCTGCCGCTGCGCCACGCAGGCGCGACGGCCCGCGCGATGCTGGTCGCCGCGGCCGCGAAGCAGTGGGGCGTTGACCCCGCGACGTGCACGACGCGCGAGGGCGTCGTCTACCACCAACCCTCGAACCGCAGCGCAAGCTACGGAAGCCTCGCCGCCACCGCCGCGACGCTTCCCGTCCCCGCGAACGTCCCGCTCAAGACGCCCGACAAGTTCACGCTGATCGGGAAGCAGAGCCGACGCCTCGACCTCACCGGGAAGGTGAACGGCACGACCATCTACGGCATCGACGTGAAGGTTCCGGGAATGGTCTACGCCGCGATCGCGCGCTCGCCCGTTTTCGGCGGACGCGTGAAGAGTTTCGATGCGACCAAGGCCAAAGCCGTACCCGGCGTCACCGACGTCGTCCAAGTCTCCAACGGCGTCGCGGTCGTGGCGAAGAACACGTGGGCCGCCTTCCAAGGGAAGAACGCGCTCCAGATCGTCTGGGACGAGGGGCCCAACGCGAAGGTGAGCACGGCCTCGCTCTTCGCCGACGCCGAGCGTTTGGCAAAGACGCATCAGGGCGAACGCATTGCGGCCTCGCGCGGCAATCCGGACAGCATCTCCGGCACGGTCGTCCAAGCGGTCTACCGCGGTCCATTCCTCGCCCACGCGACGATGGAGCCGATGAACGCAACGGCGGACGTGCGCGCGGGAAGCTGCGAGGTCTGGGCGCCGAACCAAGTCCAGCTGCGAGCACGTGCCGCCGCCGCAATAGGGAGCGGGTTGCCCCCCGAGAGCTGCACGATCCACACGACCTATCTCGGCGGCGGTTTCGGCCGGCGCCTCGAGGCCGACTACGTCCAGGAAGCCGCCGAGGTGTCGAAAGCGATCAAATCGCCGGTCAAGGTGATGTGGACGCGCGAGGACGACATCCAGCACGACTTCTACCGTCCGATGAGCCTGAACGTCGTGCGCGGAGTCCTCTCCGGCGGCGACGTGACCGCGCTTACGCATCAAGTCGTCCAGAAGTCCTGGTATCGCGATTGGTGGCCGCAGCTCGTCAAGAACGGAATCGACCCTGGCGCTATGGAGGAAGTCACCGACGCGCCCTATGCGATACCGAACTTCCGCGCTACCTATATCGACCATGACCACGGGATCACGGCGGGATCGTGGCGCGCACCGAACGCCAATTGGAACTGCTTCGTCACCGAATCGTTCGTGGATGAGCTCGCCCACACCGCCGGCAAGGACCCTCTCGCATTTCGCCTAGCGCTGCTAAAGCACAACCCGCGCGCGGCCAACCTGCTGACGTTGGCGGCTCAGAAGGCCGGCTGGGGGCGAAAACAACAGGCCGGTGTCGCGCAAGGCCTCGCCGTGACGTTCTGGAACGGAAGTTACGGCGCGATCGTCGCCGACGTTTCGATGCAGGACAAGATGCTCAAAGTTCATCGCGTCGTCGCCGCCGTCGACTGCGGCACGGCAGTCAACCCGGACATCGTCGTGCAGCAAGCGCAGAGCGCGACGAACTTCGGCCTCTCGGCGGCGCTGACCGGGAAGATCACGATCAAAAACGGCCGCGTCGAACAGAATAACTTCTACGACTACACCGTCCTCCACATGGCCGACGCACCGTCGATCGAGGTGCACGTGGTCCCGAGCACGGCGGCCCCGACCGGAATCGGCGAGGTCTGCACGCCGCCGATCGCCCCAGCCGTCGGCAACGCGATCTTCGTGCTGACCGGAAAGCGGGTGCGTCAGCTTCCGTTCAATGACGCCCTGGCGTGAGACCGTCGCGCAGGAACTGCGTGCGTTGCTGACCGAGGGAGCGTCATCCGAGGAGGGCAGCGTGATGGCAACCCGTGGTTCCGTGCTTCGTTCAGCCGCCGGCGCGGCGGCACTTGCGGCGATTCCGTCGTTTGCTCGGGCCGCCGGGCCGAAACCCGTCGTGCGGATCGGTTTCCTCGACTCCTTCAGCGGCGTTTTCGCCGACATCGCGGCGTACCACAAGGCCGGCGCGGAGTTGGCGGTCGCGGACCTCAACGCGAGAGGTCGGATCCAGTACGAGCTCGTGTACGGCGACGACGCGTCGAAGCCCGCCGTCGGCACGACCGAAGCGCGCCGGCTCGTCGCGCAAGAGAAGGTCGACGTGCTGTTCGGCGGCACATCGTCGGCGATCGGGCTGGCGCTCGGGCCGCTCTGCGATTCGCTCGGCATCTTCAACCTGGAACTGGGGCCGTTCGACTCGGCGATCACCGGCGAGAAGGCCAGCCGGCTGACCTACCGGTTCGGTCCGAACGCCCGCATGTCGTTGCGGCCGCTCGCGAACCGGCTTCCGGCGCTGGGCAAGAAGTGGTATTTCATCCAAGCCGACTACGCGCTCGGACGCGACGCGTACGCGCTGCTCTCGGACGTGCTCAAACACACCAGCGGCTCGGAAGCAGGACACGACATCCTCCCGCTCGGCACCGCCGACTTCTCGCCGACGATGACCAAGATCCGCAACAGCGGGGCCGACGTGGTCGTCCTGGCGAATAGCGGGATCGATGCCGCCAACTCGATCAAACAATTCGTGCAGTTCGGTTTGCACAAGCAGATGAAACTCGCCGGTATCAACCTCGAAGACATCTATGCGAAAACGGTTCCGCTCGACGACATCGCCGGCTCGAGCTTCACGGTGCTCTGGACCCCGAACGCGTCCGACTCCGCGCGCAAGCTTGCGGCGCGGATCGGCAAAGCGGTCAAGGGCCCGATTTCGGCCCGCCACTTCTACGGATACGGCGGCATCATGGCGCTCGCCGACCGCATCTCCGGCGCCGGCACAACCGACGCGGAGAAGCTCGCCGCCGCGTTCGACGATCACTCCTGGCACGGCTACAAGGCCAACCCATCCGTCTGGCACGGCTGCGACCATCAGCTGGCGCAGGACACGTATGCCGGCGCGATCGTCAACTCCAAGACGTTCGCGAAGACGCAGTACGTCTTCGACATCGTCGCGGAGGTGCCGGCGAGCGAGTCCGACGGGACCTGCGACTCGCCGTGGGCCGTCGCCGCGAAGAAGGCGATCGCTGCCGCAACGGTCAGCAAACGCGACGGCTACACGCCGAAGATCGTTTAGCCCACAGAATGCCGCTCGATCCTTCACTGCTGCTGTTCGTACCGGCCGATCGGCCGGACCGTTTCGCCAAGGCGCTCGCGTCGGAGGCTTCCGGTGCGATCCTCGATCTCGAGGACGCCGTATCGCCGGACCGCCGAGCGTTCGCGCGCGATCAGGTGCGTGCGTTTCTCGGCGCGAGCGACGATCTCTCGCGGGTCGCCGTGCGCATCAACCCGGCGGAAACGCCGGACGGGCGGGCCGACCTCGCGATGCTGGCCGAAGCCCCGCACCCGGCGGCGCTCGTGGTGCCGAAAGTGGGCCATGCCGGCGACGTTGCGCGGGTGAGCGCCGCCGTCGGCGACATTCCGCTGATCGTGATCATCGAAACGGCGAGCGGCGTCGCGCGCTGCGAAGCGATCGCCGCGGCGCCGCACGTCCTCGCGCTGGCCTTCGGTCCGTACGACCTCGCCGCCGAACTCGGCGGCGAGACGACCGACGACGTGATGGATCCGCACCGCGCGCGCATGCTCGTCGCGGCGCGCGCCGCGGAGCGCTGGGCGATCGACGGACCCTCGCGCGAATACGGCGATCCGGCGATTCCCGCCCGCGACGCGGAGCACGCGCGGCGGATGGGACTCGACGGCAAACTGCTGATCCACCCGGCGCAACTCGCGCCGGTGCGCGCGGCATTCGCGCCGACGGAACAGCAAGTCGCCTACGCGCGCCGCATCGTCGAGGCCGCGCGCCACGCGAACCCCGCCGTCCTCGACGGCACGATGATCGATCCCCCGATCATCATCGCCGCCGAACGCCTTCTCAGCCGCGCGGAACGTTAACCCGCCGGGACGGCGGCACGGGTGAGGATCCAGTCGGCGACCTCGTCGACGAGCGCTTCTCCGCCGGGATCGTTGAAGGGTTCGTGAAAGCCGCCGGGCACTACGCGCAGCGTGACGTCGGTGCCCCCGGCCGCGACGGCAAAGCGGCTCGCGCCGCTGGGTGAGACAATTCGATCGCGGTCGCCTTGGACGAGCAACAGCGGCAGCGTCCAACGCGGCGCTTCCGCAAGCGCGGCCGCGCCGGCACCGATCATCGCGACCGCGCTCGCGACGGGCACGCCGGCTTTATGGGTGAGCGGATCGGCGAGAAACGCTTCGCCGACGGCGGGATCGCGCGAGAGCACGCGAACGTCGAGCTTCGCGGCCGGCATCGAGGGCACGATCTTCGCGATCCAAGGCGCCAGCGCGCGGACGATCGCCGGTTCCTTCCCGCCGATCGATAGCGCGGGCGCGACCGCAACCACACCCGCCAGACCGTCCGGCCGCCGCTGCGCCGTGCGAATTGCCACCAGCCCACCCATACTCGCGCCCATGAGGAAGAGCGGAAGGCCGGGCTGCTCCGCAGCGACGCGGGCGCACATTGCGAGCGCGTCGTCTATGAGACCGGAGAACCGCTTGACGATCGCTCGGGCACCCGGGGAACGGCCGTGACCGCGATGATCGTAGCTGTAAACCTCGATCCGCCGGCTCGCCAGCCGCTCGAGCGCCTGTTCGTGCCGTCCAGCGTGTTCGGCAAAGCCGTGCAGCATCAAGACTGCGGCGCACGGCGTAGCGGCTGGAATACGATATCCCGCGAGTCGTCCCGGAATAGCCCACGACTCTATCACAAGCCATTATTCGAGGCCAAGAGTATTCTCATTCGTGGGAAAGTCAGAATAGGAGACCATCTTATTAAAGTTTTCAAGGGAAAGTCGAAGAACGAAGGAGAGTCGCCTTGGCTTCCTGGGGCTAAATCGTGAGGAATGAGCGAGTAATAAAATTTTCCTTCGAAAATCAGCACAATTAGGCCGTTAAATAAAGGTTTATATATAAAATAAGAATAACAGCCTCCTATGTCACTACTTCTGCGTCGATCTTGGGAACCAGAATTCGCGGGAATCGACGTACCGCGCCGAGATCGGAAAGGCTGCAGCTATGAAGCCTACGTCCCCGACCGCCTGCTAGACCGCGAGTTTCTCTTCGAGGGGGCCGTCGCTGCGGACGTCTCCGACGCCCAAACGGCGGTCACCGACCTCAACCGGCGTGCGGTTGCCCTGGTTGACACCGAAGCCCTCGCCCGGCTCCTCCTCCGAGCTGAGTCCGTAGCGTCGTCCCGTATCGAGGGTCTGGAAATCGGCGCACGCCGGCTCCTCCAGGTAGACGCAACGCGAGAGGAAGGCGAGCAGCCTTCAGACGTCACCGCCACCGACGTGCTCGCAAACATCGACGCGATGACCTTTGCGCTCAAAGTGATCGGCAAGGGCGATGCCATCAAGCCAGACCACCTTCTCGAAACGCATCGCCGCCTTCTAGCCCCGACTCGCCTTGCCGAACACGCAGGCGTCATTCGAAAGCGCCAAAATTGGATCGGCGGCAGCATCTACAATCCGTGCAATGCCGCATTCATCCCCCCGCCGCCGGAATTCGTCGAAGAATTGCTCGCCGACCTGTGCGCGTTCTGCAACAATGATACTTTACCGGCAATTGCGCAAGCGGCGATCGCACACGCTCAATTTGAAACGATCCATCCATTCGTCGATGGCAATGGTCGGGTTGGGCGCGCTCTCATTCACATGGTCTTGCGTCGACGCGGCCTCACGTCACGCGTTACGCCACCCGTCTCGCTCGTGCTCGCTACGCGCGCCGAAGAGTACATGAGCGCGCTGATGAAGACACGCTATGCCCCTACCGCAATGTCGGAAGAGGTAACGCGAACTTCAAACTCTTGGGTTGAGTTGTTCGCGACGTCCTGTGTTCGCGCGGTACACGATGCGGATCAATTCGAGCAGCGCATTAGTTCGGTCGTTCAAGCGTGGTACGCTCGACTCGGAAAGATACGATCACACTCAGCCGTCCACGCACTAATCAGAATCTTGCCAGGCGCACCTATTCTAACAGTAAAGACGGCCGTTCACCTTACCGGACGCAGCCTGCCGGCCGTCAACGACGCCGTCGCGCAGCTGGTTGAAGCCGACATCTTACGAGAGTCGAGCAAGCGAGCAAGAAACCGTATTTTCGAAGCGCGAGAGATCATCGATGCTTTCACCGATCTCGAACGGCAGCTCGCAAGTCCGGCCGGCAATACGCGAATCCAAGCTCCGGTGAGAAAGGTACCGCGCCGCACGCTCACTCGGCGACAACGAACGCACTTATTGGGATCGGCAAAGGCGGAAGACGTTCCGTGAACCAGCTCAGTCCGTCCCGACCCATAAAGAGCGCTATCGAGCTCCTTCGACCTCGCTGCGATCCGTGTTCGTTTACGCCGAGGGGAACGGCATCGTGTCGCGCGGGTCTTGGCCTTCTTTGTAGACCATGAACGTGCGGTCGTACGAGATGACGGTCTGGCCGTGCTGGTTGACGCCGGTCGTGCGGGCGGTGACGATGCCGACGTCCTTGCGCGAGCCGGACTCGCGTTTGCCGAGGATTTCGCTCGACGCGTAGATCGTGTCGCCGACGAAGACCGGCGTCGGCAGCTTGACGTCGTTCCATTGGAGGTTTGCCATCACGTGCTCGCTCAGATCCGAGACCGAAAGTCCCACGGCGAGCGATAGCGTGAAGCACGAGTTGACCAGGATTTTCCCGAACGGCGTCTTTGCAGCGAGGTTCTCGTCGAAGTGGATCGGATTCGTATTGAGCGTCAACATCGTGAAGAGCGTGTTGTCCGTCTCGGTCACGGTGCGCCCGAGGCGATGGCGATAGATGTCGCCCACCTCGAAGGTCTCGTAGTACCGTCCGCGCCAGCCTTCTTTGACCATGGCGGCGCGTTCGCCGCAGGTTCGCGCGTCTCCCTAGTTAGATTCCGGGGACGCGCGGTCCCCAACCGCGGAACGAGGCGGTGTCGGCGTAGTAGGGCGGCAGCGTGCGCACTGGGCGGGCTGGTTCGGGGCGCGGTGTCGGTGTTTTCATGCCCTCATGTACGGGCGTCCGGTTCCGGTGTTTCGGCGTTCGCGCAGCCGGACGTCGGTGCCGAAATCGACGAGCGCGATCGCGAATCCGGCTTCGCGCAGGATCGCGACGTTGCGTATCGTCTCGCGCATTCTACGGATTCCGTCAGTTCGACCGCGACGCCGCGCACCGTTGCCTCCAGCGAGCTCAGCCGCTGGCGCCAGCCGAGCACGGCCGCCAGGAGCTCCGCACCGGTCGCCAGCTGCGCCGCCGCGAGGATGAAGAACCGGCTCGGCGACGCAAACGAGCGCCGCGGACGCAAGGGCGGCGCGGCGGAATCGAGCTCCTCTGCGGAGTCTATCGGCCGTCGAACGGCCGGGGGCCGGCAGAGCGTGCGATTTCTCGCGCGCAACCGAGGAGTCGACGCTGCGGTTTGGGAATAGCAGAGTTCAACACACGGCTCTTGCAGGTGCGCGTAGCGCCTCGAACCGGCCTCTCGCCTCGTCGAGGAGCGACGGAGCGTTTCCCTCTCTAAGGCGCAATGGAACTACACGACGCGACGCCGGCCGTCAGCACGCGGCCGCGACGCCGCCCGGCGCTCGAATCCGCCCGCCCCTCAGCGACGCGGGCACCGCACCTTCGTCCCTATCAGCTCGAAGCGCAGCAGGCGATTCTCGAGCATCGCGCGCGCGGAATCCGCACGCAGCTCGTCTCGCTCGCGACCGGACTCGGCAAGTCGGTCGTCATCGCAACGCTGCCCAAGCTGCTCTCGCTTCGTCCGGGCGACGTCACGGTCGTCGTCGCGCATCGCGACGAGCTGATCGAACAGCTCGCCGAGAAGTTCCGGGTCGAGAATCCCGAAGCGCTGATCGGCATCGAGAAAGCCGAGCGCCGCGCCTCCGACGAGTGTTCGATCGTCGTCGCCACGGTGCAGACGCTGGCCGAGAAGCGGCTCGAAGAGTTCGTCAAGCGTTTCCACCGCCGCATCTCGCTCTTCGTCATCGACGAAGCGCATCACGCGGCTGCGCCGTCGTATCGGGCGATCGTCGACGCCGTGCTGGCGCAGCGTCCCGAAGCGATGATCCTGGGCTTCACCGCAACGCCGAATCGCGGCGACGGCGTCCGGCTGGTCGACGTCTTCGAGAAGATCGTCTACACGATGGACGCTCGCAAGGCCATCGACGCCGGCTACCTCGTGCCGGTCAAGTCCTACGCCGTCGCGACGGCGACGAACCTGGACGACGTCGCATCGCGCGGCGGCGACTTCGTGATCGGTCAGCTGGCCGCCGCGGTCAACACGGTCGATCGCAACGCCCGCATCGTAGCCGCCTACAAGCAGCACACCCCGGGCCTCAAGTCGCTCGTCTTCACCGCCTCGGTCGAGCACGCGCGCGACATCGCGGAAGAGTTCGTCGCCAACGGCGTCCGCGCCGAATGGGCATCGGGTGAGACGCCGCGCGACGAGCGCGAACGGATCGTGCGCGACTTTCGCGGCGACGGCATCGACGTGCTGGTCAACTGCGGGCTGTACCTCGAAGGGTTCGACGTTCCGTCGGTCCAGGTGATCCTCAACGCGCGCCCGACCAAGTCGACGACGCTGTACACGCAGATCACCGGCCGCGCGCTGCGGCCCGTCGACGAGATCGCCGGGGCGCTCTCGCACACCGGGAGCGCGCTCGAACGCCGCGAGCTGATCGAGAAGTCGCCCAAACCCGCCGCGATCGTCATCGACCTGGTCGATCAGGCGCAGCGCCACGAGCTCGTCACCGTCCCGTCGCTCTACGGACTGCCGCCGCACATCGACGCGCAGGGCCGGATGACCGCGCAGGTCGCCGAAAAGTTCGAAGAGCTGCTGCGGCGCGATCCCAAGCGCGCGGCGAAGGTACGCAGCGCCGAAGACATCGAGACCGCGCTGGTCGAGATCGACGCGACCTCCACGCCGCGCGAGATCAAGCCGACCTGGCAGGCGATCGATCCGGTCGACCACTGGCGGCTCGAACTTCCGCCGACCCGGGTCGCGTTCGACCGTCGCGGCCGGCAGATCCCCGACTTCGCGACGAAGTGGGATCAGTGGGTGACCGAGGCGCGCCGCATCGCACCGCACGAAGACGCCGACCGGTTCGCCACCCGCATGCTGAGCGTCGATCCCAAAACCGTGCGTTGGGAACGCCGCCGCATCGACGTCAAGCGCGACGACCAGAAGTACGTCACGCTCTACTCGACCGAAGATCTTCCGGAGCGCGTGATCGAGGTGAGCTCGTCGCTGCCCGGCGCGCTCGGCAGCGCGTACCAGCGGGTCGACGAGATGCTCTCCGGCTACACCTCGATTCCGGCGAGCGGCGCCTCGGCGCGGCCCGCGACGAAACCCCCAGCGGGCGCCGGAGCCGCGTCCGCCGAGAAGACCGGTGGAAAGCGGCGGCGCGGCCGCCGGACGCGCGACAACCGCGGCTAAGTGCGGTCGCGCTTTCTGACCGCGGTGCGGCGGGCAGCCGGCGCGCTCGCCGTCGCCGTCTCCGTCACGACGATCGCGTTGCCCGCCGCCGCGCAGCACCCGTGGACACAAGGCGGGCATCTTCGCATCGGCGCGCTGCGCACGATCGACAACCTGAACCCGCTGCTCTCGGGGCAAGCGGCCGGCTCCGATCTCGCGCAGTTCGTTTTCGACGGGCTGATCCGCTTCGACGAGCGCGGTGAAGCGATCCCCGACGTCGCGACCGCCGTCCCGACTCGCGAGAACGGCGGCATCAGCGCCGACGGCAAAACGATCGTCTACCATTTGCGCCGGGACGTGCGGTTTTCCGACGGCGTGCCGCTGACGGCCGAAGACGTCGCTTTCACTTTCGAGCAAGTCATGAACCCGCGCAACAACGTGCCGTACCACTTCCCATACGACCAAGCGCAAAGCGTCGTCGCGAAGGATCCCTACACCGTCGTCGTCCGGCTGCGAGCGCCGTCGGCACCGTTCGTCGCCAACTTCTTCCGCTGCGGCGTGCAAGGTGCGATCCTCCCGAAGCACCTGCTCGGCGGGAAGTCCGATCTCAATCGCGACCCCTACAACATCAAGCCGATCGGCAGCGGCCCGTATGCGATCGCTTCCTACGAGAGCAACACGACGATCGAGATGGTGCCGAACCCTCACTGGTTCGGCGGCAAACCCGGGCTCAGTAGGGTGACCTACCGCATCATCCCGAGCGAGAACACGCTGCTGATCGCGCTGCGCACGCACGAGATCGACTTCTACTACAGCGCACCGGAACAGCAGTACCGCGAGCTGCGCGCGATCGACGGCGTCGAAACCAGCGCGATCCCGTCCTCGCAATTCGAGATGGTCGTCTTCAACGCGCGCCGAGCGCCGTTCTCCGACGTGCGCGTCCGGCGCGCGGCCGGATACGGGATCGACTGGCCGGCGCTGGCCCGCACGACCTACCTCGACGTCGATCTCGCCGACTGGGGCGACGTCTATCCTCGCTCGTGGGCATACACGGCGCAGCCCGACCCGACGCCGTACGATCCGGCGCGCGCACGGGCGCTGCTCGAGGGGGCTGGCTGGAAGCCCGGTCCCGACGGCATCCGGATGAAGGACGGGAAGCGGCTCGAAGCCGAGATCGTGACTGTCGCCGGAGTGATCACGCGCCAGAACGCCGAGGTCGTCATTCAGCAGCAGCTGCGCGCCGTGGGGATCGACGTGCAGGTGCACAATGCCCCGGCCAACCTGCTCTTCGCTCCGGTCGGCGCCGGCGGTCTGCTCGCAACCGGGAAGTTCGACCTGGGCTTGTACGCGTGGACGAAGAACCCCGATCCGGACGACAGCCAAACGATGGGCCCGGACTACGTCCCGCCGCACGGCGCGAACTATTCGGGCGTGGTCGATGCGCAGATCGGGCGGCTCCAGCAGCAGGCCAATGCGACGTACGACCATCGTGGGCGCAAAGCACTCTACGCGCAGCTCGAGCGGCGTATCGGCGAGATTTTGCCCTCGCACACCATCGTCTGGCGCGCGAACGTGAACGCCTGGAACACCGACCTGCACGGCGTGAAACCGGCGCAGGCGGTGAGTGACTTTTGGAACGTAGGAAGTTGGAGCTTGTGAAACCGGACTGGATTCTGCGCAGCGACGAACTCGCCGCGCCCGTGGTCGACCTCGTAATCGCCGCCGGGCCGGAAAACGCCTCGCAGATGGGACTGAGCCTAGCGGACCCGTATACGGTGGATTTGGCCGAGGGTTGGCGCGAACGCGTGCGCGCTGCGGCGCAACGCGCGAACGCGACGCTTGCAGCGGCGGACGCGAGCGAGACCGATCCGCGGCTGCGCGAAGACATCGCGATCATGCAAGGCCGCGTCGCCGATACCGAAGCCGCGATCGCGGTCACCGACGCGCAGCTGCTCGCGCTGATCGACGTCCCGAAGATCGCGTTCCTGGGGCTGCGGGTGCTGCTCGACGAACAGAATCCGATCGAACGCAAGCGCTTGGCCCTCGTGCGGTTGCGCCGATATGCTGGTCTGGAGCCGGGGACGATGGCGCTAGCGCAGGCGGCTGAAGCCGAGACGCACTCGCGCTTGGATCTTGCGCATCTCGCGGGACCGTACGACGTCGAGGTGCGTACCGTCCTCGCGCTGGGTCCGGTGCTGATCGCCGGGATCGGCGAGATGCTGCGCTCCTCCGGTTTGGACGGTTGGCAGGAAGCGTTCGTGCTGCTGCAGCGGCAATGCGAGGCGTATGCGGCGTTCGTCGCGCGGGAACTGCTCCCGCGGGCGCGCACCGACCATCGCTTGCCGCCGGACGTGTACGCGCACTTGCTGCGCCATGTCGGCGTCGACATCGCGCCGGCCGCGCTCGCCGCGCGTGCGCACGCCGCGTTCGATGCGATCCAGGCCGAGATGCAGGCGCTCGCGCCGCAGGTCGCCGCAGAGCTCGGAATCGACGCACGCGACTACCGTGACGTGATCCGCGCGCTGAAGCGCACCCAGATCCACGGCGATGCCGATGCGATCATGGCGTTCTACCGCGCGCGGCTGGCCGAGATCGAAGCGATCGTCCGGCGCGAAGGTTTGGTCTCGCTCCCCGAGCGCCCGGCGCGAATTCGCGTCGCGTCGCTGGCCGAGAGCGCCGAATCGCCGGTCGCGCACATGAACCCCGCGCCGCTGATCGGCAACACCGGTCAGGTCGGCGAGTTCGTCCTCCCGCTCGACGTCCCGCCCGCGGCCGGCGGAAGCGCGACGGAGCGGTCCGACGATTTCACCCACGACGCGGTGACGTGGACGCTCACCGCGCACGAAGCGCGTCCCGGCCACGAAGTGCAGTTCGACCGCATGCTCGAGCGCGAGCTCTCGCTCGCGCGCGCCGCGTTCGCCTTCAACTCGGTCAACGTCGAGGGCTGGGCTCTCTACGCCGAAGCGCTGGTGCTGCCATTCATGCCCGCAGCGGGTAAGCTCTGCTCGCTGCAGATGCGCCTGCACCGCGCGGCGCGCGCGTTCCTCGATCCTGAGCTGCAGAGCGGCGCGATCACGCCGGCCGAGGCGCAAGCTTTCTTGGAACGCGAGATCCCCTTCTCGCCGACCTTCGCGCGCAGCGAGGTCGAGCGCTACACGTTCCGCGCGCCCGGCCAGGCGACGTCGTACTTCTACGGGTACGTCCAACTCGTCGCGCTGCGCGCCGAAGTCGAAGCGGCGCTCGGCGAGCGGTTCGATCAGCGCGCGTTCCACGATTTCATCCTCGAGCAAGGACTGATACCGCCCAGCGCCTTGCGCGAAGCGGTGTTCGAGCGGCTCGTATTGGCGTAGGCTACGGTCCACGCCCCACGATGACGCTGCCTGATCTGAGACGCCAATAAAGAAGCCCTCGGCGTCGCGAAATTATGGTTACCTCATCCGTGGCAACAGGCCGTCACGTCTGTCGGCCTGCTTATCTTCCTCGCGGGGCTTACAACGCGTGTCCATGCGATAGCGGTTGCCGGTGCCGTCGTCGCGATCTTGCCGTGCATACCGCTTCACGGTGCGTGGATTCCATCGTTATGTCGCGCATTCGCGGGAATACCACGACAGCTCAGAACGCTTCATCTCCGGCGATGTAGTCCGACATGAGGTCACGATCACCGCAGACGACTGTATCGGTTCACTAGTTGTAACCAAGACCGGGCTACCAGGAGAGTTCGGACAACAGGCTGTCACGGTACAGTGGGTTTCGCGTGCCCTCGGCTCGTTCACGACCTACACGATCGGCGCGGCTGAGTATGACATCGGTTATCTCACAGCCGGCGACACGTGGCATAGGCTGGCAGGAATCATCAGATCCGGTCTATTCGAAAGATATGCCTACGTCCTGTACCCATCGTTTGGAAACCGCCTGTGGATCCGCTGAGCGCGAGCTAGGGATACCTGACAATACCCTAGGAAAACCGCTCGCCATGCACCGTTTGACCGCGATGCGGTGCGCACCCTTCATCAGAGCTTCCCTGGTGGAACACCGGATCTAACCAATGCCGTCGTCACGAACGTTGTGACGTTGTCTCCGGAAAGTACCTCGATCGTAGGTAACTGACCTGGACCGCAACCTACGTCGAGGATAGACCCGCTACCGCCGACGCGCTCGGCAAACCAGTCGAGCATCTTACGGTCGAACGGCTTGCCGCTCAACTCGCTTGCAAACCGAGACGCATACTCCGGAGCGACGAGGTCATATGCGGCTCGCAATTGGTCGATGTCCATGGTCCCTTGCTACGCTGTACGTTCCTCATATTGCTCGCGCCACCCGCTCCGCGTCATGCCGCGCGGCTTGTAGTAAGACACGGCTGTCACGACCAGCAATACCAACACGGCGCCTGCCGAGTGCGTAACGAGTAGAGTCTTTAGCCCGCCGAGATCGGCGCTGGACAATGTCCTTTTCGCGGCTAGAGCTGCTATTTGGCTAAGCTAACAGGCTGCATGTTCATGGGCGAGCTGATCGCCGACGACATCGTGCACCGCGAAGAGACTGGGCCGGTGCCGGCTCCCGTGATCTACTCGCTCACCGAGTACGGAGAACGCTTGTTCATCGTTGTGCGACTTCGGAGTGATATCGGAAGTGATCGTTCGCACGTCGATGGCGCGGCCGTTGTATGATTCATGGTCGTGAAACGCGCCGCGTCCATTGTTGAACGCGCCGATCGAGGCGTGACCTAGGGTGCCGTCCTTGCTGTTGGAAAAGTTCGCGCTCCACTGGTGGGATTGCGGATTGTAGAGACGGAGGCTCAGGCCCTCGATGTGACCTGCTGAACCATCGATCTCGAGCACACCAAGATTGGCGCGGCCATTCCAAACCTTTTGGACCACGTGAGTGCCGTCATACTGGACCCATGTCGTGGAGCCGGTTAACGGATGCACGAGTCGCGATACGTGAACGTTCCACGTGCCGAACTGGAAGTCGAAATCGTGTTTTCCATCGCGTTTCGGCCGTGCCGCTCTCCGAGTTTTCTGCAATGCCGCCCGCGGCGTAACGGCAGGGTTCTTTTCGGCGAAGGCCCCGTTTGTGTTCGGCTTCACCCACACCATCAAGTCCCAGATCCGCAGAAAGTGAAAGGTCCTGACGACTTCGCTCGCGCTCTTGACTTTGTGCATCTTGACGAGCGTCCTCGCTGATGGGTGCTCGACGTCGCCGCCCGCTGCGGCGAACTTCGCATCGGGCATCCAGAGATCGTAGGTCAGCGCGCCCGTTGCCGGCTCTTTTTTGACCCAGCGTCGGTGCCCGTCGAGCGCGACCCAGCGTCCGGGATTGATGCCCCAGAGTCGCGGGCGCACGGCGCTCTCCGAAAGCATTACGGAATAGTCGGCGCCGAGCAACTGCCCTTTGCGATCGTACCAAAGTTGGCTCGGGTGCTTCGGGTCTGTCGACTGCCACTCGCAGTTGGCGTAGCTGATCGCCCCGGTGTCGTCAACCGTGGTGTAGCGGACGTAGCCCGCCTTCTCCGCGTCGGCAGCGGTGTGGAAGCGCTTCATGAGATCGATCTGAATCGAGGTCACGAAGGCTTTTTCCGCGACCGATTCGGGCCCGGTATACGTGGCGTTTTGAGCGGCAAGTGCCGCGGTGTTTGCGCATAGCGCGAGCACCGAGGCACAAAGGATCGTGCGTCTCATCAATGGGTCCCCATGCAGCATGATGGTAATAGAAGCCGCAAGGGCGCACCAGAGGTCACCTGCAGGTAACTATCTATTGCCACGGCAGGCAGCTCAACGGCGCCTGCAATAGAGGGTGGTGTCCATCGAAACCGCGGTCCATCGGTTCTCATGCCAGTACTCCGCAACGCGGTCGACCGAATGCCTGCCGTTGAGGCGGACATGATGGAGTTCGGTCACCGTAGTGGCCCGCGGATCATGGAAGTTCTCTACAAGGCCGTTTTCGGTAAGCCGAAAGGTGAACTGCCGGGTAAAGTCCAGCCGGTTACCGGTACGATACCACGCGAAGGTCTTGCGCTTCATGGCACAGGCGCGCGGCCCGGCCGACGAGCGATCGGTTTTGGCGGCGCTACCGAGCGCCGGTATCGACGATCCGGTGATCGGCCCGCCCGGTCCTAACGTCTGGGTCAACAGCAACTCGTCGACCGCGGATTTTCCCGAAGAAAGTCGCTAATGCGCTCGATACGCTGAATCAGAAGTTCGTAAAAATCGCGAATACCTACGGCGTTCAGCGCGCGATCAACCCTAACGAACACATCGCTCTTATGGAAACGATCGAGAAAACGCGAACAAATATCAGTGAGTATATGGACGTTGTCGAGGAGGTGTTTCGTCGTTTGTTTGCTGTCAAAGAAGAGACAACTACGGATCGCGTCGCGCGGTGACGGCCCGGGAAGCGCCTCAGCGCGCCGCGAACGCCTGAAATGCACTGCTACGGTTCCGGGGGCACTGATCCCGGCATGGTGAAGTTCCAATCGCCGAAGACGCGCTGGCCCAGATCGCGAGCGAAGAGGCTGAAGCCATCTCGGTTCTGGTGAGAGCGATGTCTCGGATCTGGATCCTTGCGCTGGCGGAAGAGTACGTCCGGGCGAACTGAGGCCGTAGCTGTCCGGTGCGAGCGTTACTCCTTCAGCGGACGCCTCGGCGCCCGTTCTCAGTAGCGGCCCGAATGAAAGCTCGGCGCTCTGCGCCGGAGGCCGCCGGCGCGCAAAGAGGGCGCGAAGTCGGCGGTCGGCTCGCTTGGCATTATCAACTATATTGGTCGTTATCGACTGGAAGCGGTATTTTATCGCCGGGAAGCGACCTTGACACTGGCCCAATGAACGATTCGTCTGCTCCCGTATGATGCGGCCGAGAAACGGACGCGTCACGCGTACCAGCGCGGGGCGAAACGCGCGACGACGATGCGATTGCGCCCGTCGCGCTTCGCGCGTAGAGTGCGCGATCGGCGGCGGAGATCAGGGCCATCGGGCGCGCTTCGTGGCGCGGGATGACGCTCGCGACGCCGGCGCTGATCGTGACGAAGCCCGAATCGCTCGCCGGGTGCGGGATTGCGAGCCGGCGCACCGCGGCGCGCATCTCGTCGGCGATCCGCGCGGCGTCGTCGCGGCCGCAGTTGGGGAGGACGACGACGAACTCTTCGCCGCCGTAGCGCGCGACGAGGTCTTCGGGCCGGCGCAGCACGCCGCCGATCACTTGCGCCACGCGGCGCAGCACCCGGTCTCCGCGCGGGTGGCCGAGCGCGTCGTTGTACGCCTTGAAGTGATCGACGTCCAGGATGATCGCGGCCAGACGCGCCTGCGTGCGCGCGCCGCGCCGCCATTCTTCGTCGAACCGCAGCTCGAAGGCGCGCCGGTTCGCGACGCCGGTCAGCCCGTCGCGTAACGCCACCACCTCGAACGCGTCGCGTTCCCCCTGCAGCGTCGCGGCGCGCAGGTTGAGACCGCGGATGCGATCGGCGAGCGCGACCGAGAGAAAGACCGCCTCCCAGGCGACGCCGGCTCCGGCTGCGGCGTCGGTCATCGCCGTGTGATGGATGAGGTGGTACACGCCGCAGACGTTGATCGACATGCCGATCACCACCCCGGCGAAGGCCAGGCAGTAGTAGCGCGCGAGCGGGTTGCCCCGCCGCCAGGCGGCGATTCCGGCCGCGAACACCACGATTAGGAGCAAGGTCGTCGCGAGCGGATCGACGACGGAATAGAGCCCGGCGCGGTCCAGCACGTTGGGCGCGAAGGCGTAGAGGAGCTGTTCAGCGGCCAGCAGCGCAAAGCACGCGAGGATACCGCGCCACAGCAGCGGTGCCGTGCGCGGCAGGTCGAGGAACGACCGGCAGAACCCCACCACGAAGCCGCAGTACGCGATCATGGTGAGATAGGTCGTGATGTCGTACGGCAGCGAGAGGCGCGGCCAGAGAAACTGCCACGCAACACCCGACTGAGCAGCGTCGTACAGAACGAACGCGAACATCGCGACCGCGTACCAGAGGTAGATGCCGTCGCGCAGCGTCGCGGCAAGAATGCAGTTCAGCAAGGCCAGCGCCAAGATCATCCCGGCGGTGAGCACCAGCGGGACGAGCACGTCGCGCTCGGCACGTTGCGCCGCGCCGCGCAGCCACGCGTCGGACCGGATAGCGAACGCGCCGAAGCGGGATAAGCGCGAGACGGTGCGCACGTAGAGCGTCCCCTCGCGCAGCGCGCCGGCGGGGATTGGTACGAGGACGCCATACGAGGCGTACGGCCGTTCGGCGTACGGAACGCGCATGCCGAACGCGCTGCGCTCGACGCGGCCGTTCGGCGCGCGAAACACCAGCTCGCCGGAATCCACGTTCACGTCAACGTCGACGTACCACCGTTGCGGGTCGACGCTGCGCGGCGTGAGCCGGAACCACAGCGTGGCCGGGGCGAAGGCCCAGTTCGCCGGATCGGGGCTCAGCTGCGCGGCGGGACGAAATTCAGCGGCGTGACGCTCGAGGGTCGCGAGGTCCCAACGGCCGGTCGGATCGCGCAGTACGTCGGCCTGCAACCAGAGGTCGGGGGCGCCGAGGACGGGATCCAGACGCAACTCCGAAGCGTCGCACGTCACCGTCAGTGCGGCGACGACGAAGAGCGCGACGACGAGCACGGTAAGCAAGCGGCGCACCGGCGGATTCTTCCTCGCTGCCTGGAAAGCAACCCGTGTGCCCTTCGCACGGTTAGCGGACAACGTGAAGGCCACCGTATACCACGGCACGCGCGACGTGCGCGTCGAGACCGTCCCCGACCCCGCGCGCAAAGCGCCGACCGACGCGCTGGTGCGGGTCGTGAACGCCGCGATCTGCGGCTCCGACCTGTGGCCGTACCGCGGCATCGCCGCATGGGCGCCCGGCTCGCGGCTGGGTCACGAGTTCACCGGCATCGTCGAGGAAATCGGCTCCGCCGTCACCGGCTTCAAGGCCGGCGACTTCGTCGCGGCTCCGTTCTCGTACGCCGAGGGGTCGTGCAGCTTCTGCCGCGAGGGCCTTCCGACGTCGTGCCCCAACGCGGGTTTCTGGGGCGGCGTCGATGACGACGGCGGCCAGGGCCAATTCGTGCGCGTTCCCTTCGCCGACGCGACGCTGGTTGCGATCCCCGATGCGATCCGCGCCGACCCCGCCAAGCGCGTAGCGGTACTGGCCCTCACCGACGTGATGGGGACCGGATTCCACGGCGTGAAAACCGCCGGGACCAGCGCCGGCGGCGACGTCGTCGTCATCGGCGACGGCGCCGTCGGACTGTGTGCCGTCATCGCTGCGCGCTATCTCGGTGCCGAACGAATCGTCTGCGTCGGACACCATGCGGGGCGGTTGGCGATTGCGGCCGGATTCGGCGCCACCGACACGATCGATTCGCACGACCCGGACGCCGTGAATCGCATCAAGGAAGCGACGAGCGGCGGCGCGCGCAGCGTGGTCGAGGCGGTCGGCGTGCAGTCGACGCTCGATCTCGCGCTCGACGTGGTGCGCGACGGCGGAACGGTCAGCTTCGTCGGCGTCCCGGCCGGGATGGAGAAGCTGACCTTCCGGCGGCTGTTCAGCGGCAACGTCGCGCTGCGCGGCGCGCTTGCGCCGGTGCGAACCTATCTGCCCGAACTCATGGGCGCCCTCGCCGCCGGCAAGATCGACCCCTCGCCGGTGTTCACCTCGGTCCTGCCGCTCGAGGGGTCACCCGACGGGTACCGCGCGATGGATCAGCGCGAAACGATCAAGGTCTGCCTCGACGTGTCCTCGCCGTAGGGGCCCGCCGAACGAACGAACCAGCCCAGCAGCAAACCGAGCAGCGCGACGTCGTCGACGATGCCGAGCAGCGGGATATCGCCCAAGATGTTCAGCGGCGAGAGAATGAAGATCGCACCGGCGAGCGTCAGGAGTTTGAGGCGCAGGGGGACGCGCGGATCTTGGACCAGCGCGAACGCCCGGACCACGTTCCGCCGCGACGTGAGGAACAAACGGAAGAGAGGCATGGACCTCGATAGCGAGACGGGAGCCGCGATGTTTCGGCAGGGGCTTGCCCGCCCCGTACAGCAGGCGCCGTCGAGGCGGTGACTAAGGCACCGCACGTGGCAAGTTCTCGCCGTACCGGACTGGTCGCGCTTCCCCACCCGGAACCGCTCGACGCGGCGCGCGCAGCCTGGGATGCCGGAGAGTTCGAACTGTTGCTGCGCGGCCTCGGCGGCGTCCGGTTCGAACGGCGCGAGGACCGCGCCGCCTCGCTCGTGCTGCGCGCACGTGCCCTGCTCGCGGTCGGCCGTCCGGGCGAGGTCCCCGCGTTGCTGGACGCCGCCGGCGACGACCTCAAAACTTCTGACGAGACGATCGTCTCGCAGATGCTCTTGGGGGCCGCGCTCGTCCGCACCGAGCGCGACGACGAGGGCGAACGGCTGCTGGAGACCGTGTCCGGGGCCGCCGTCCGCCGCGCGCCGTCACGGGTGCCGGAGATCGCCTATTATCGTGCGCTGCGCCGCTGGGGGACGTATCGCGTCATGGAAGCGGAGGAGATCGTGGAAGCTGCGCTGCCTGCGGCGACGGGCGTCGTGCGGTCGCGGCTGCTGCAACTGCTCGGCTGGATCGACGTCCGGCGCGAAGCATACGCTTCGGCCGCGCACGATTTCACCGCCGCGCTCGATGAACTCGACAAGACGCGCGAGACCGACGCGAAGGGGCGCGCGGCGATCCTGCACGCGCTCGCCTTCATCGCCGCCGAGCTGGTCGACATCCGGCTCGGCCGCGTCGTGCGGCGCGAGTACGAGACCAACCGTTGGACCGATGACACCCGCATCGAACGCTTCCAAGTGCTCGAGCACCTCTCGTGGCTCTCGCTGCTCGCCGGAGACGTCGAGCGCGCGTGGGACGAGCGTCAGCTCGCGCTCACCCTGACCGTCGACACCAGCTACCATGCCATCGCGCTGATCCACGCGGCGAAGATCGCCGGGATGGTCGGCGACCGCTTTTCCGAGTCGCGCTATATCACGCTCGCCGGCGCGCTGCTGCTGCGCGGCGACCAGGTCGCGCTCGACGTCGAGCGCCGCACGGCGCTGCTGGGGTTCGCCACCGCGGCGGGCGCGACGCACGTCGAGACCGCGCAGCGCGTCATGACGTTCTACGATCGCTCGAAGCCGCGCCGCACCGCGATGCTCGCCTTCGAAGGCGATCGCCGCGTCGAAGCGCTGGAACTGTACGCGCGCGGCCGGGTGGCCCTGCTGAGCGGCGACCCCAAGGGCGGCACGGCCGCGCTGCAGCAGTCGCTCGACCTCTGGACGCGGCTGAACTACCGGCTCCGCGTCGCGCTCACCGCGAACGAACTCCGGCTGGCAACCGGCGACGCTCGCTACGCGCAGATCGCGCTCGACGCGTTGCGCGACGCGCCGCAGGCATGGCTGCGTCCGGCGCTGGAACAGCGCTCCGACGACGACCTGCCGCTTGCGAAACTGACCCCGGCCGAGCGCCGCGTGCTGACCGCGCTGTGCGAAGGCAAGAAGGCGCGCGAAATCGCCGCCGAGTTCGGCCGCAGCTTCAACACGATCAACAACCACACGCGGGCGATCTTCACCGCGTTCGGCGTGCGCAATCGGGCGGGGCTCGTGGCGCAGTGCGCGCGGCTCGGCCTGCTCGACGGCTCCGGCCCGTAACGGCGCACCGCGCGTGGCGCCTCACACAGCCAGAACGATCATCGTGAGGAACGTGTAGAGCGCGTACGTGACGAGCTGGCCTCGACCGGAATCCGCTTGGCGAGTCGCTCGCCGGCCAGCGAAACGAGCACGCCCCAGAACTTCTCACCGTACGTCACGGCGACGACGCTGCAAGGCGCCCATCAAACGATCACCGGCGGACCGATCGCCTCGCAGGAGATCATCAAGCAGCTCGGCGTGAACGGCGGCGGCTTCGTCGGAGCCAACTCCGCCGCACCCAACGAAAATCCGACACCGCTGACCGACTTCTTGCAGCTGCTGGCGATGTTCCTGATCGGAGCGGCGCTCACCAATACGTTCGGACGCCTCGTCGGCGACGTGCGCCAGGGATGGATGCTGTACGCCGTGATGCTCGAGGCTCTCGATCACTGTTGCGACCGACACGTCGAGCGGTGCATCCGATGTCGCGTACGACTCGCTGATGCCGTCCTCCGTACTGGTCGCGCTGATCAACATGCAGATTGGTGAGGTCGTCTTCGGCGGCGTCGGAAGCGGATTGTATGGGATCATCCTGCTCGCAATCCTCACGGCGTTCATCGCCGGCCTGATGGTTGGCCGAACCCTGGAGTATCTCGGGAAAAAGATCGAACGGCGCCAGATCCTGCTCGTCGTCCTCGCAGCGCTCGTCCCTGCGCTGACCATCCTCGTCCCGACGACGTTCGCGCTGCTCCCCGGGTTGAGCGCCACCGGCAATGGCGGGCCGCGATCGCCGGCAGCCTGGCGCGCAAGCCGCGAAACACCATGACCCTCGGCACGCTGAGCACCGCGTCGCCGCTCTTCGGCGTCCTGCTCGCCGGAACGGCACTGATCATCACCGCTCTGACGTTCGTCCCGGCCGACGCGCTCGGCCCGATCGCCGAGGCGCTGTTACTCCACCAGGGTCGGACGTTTTGACGGCAGAGTGATGTCGGGCGGCCGGCCGAAAAGTTCGGCCGAACGACCGCTGTCCCGGCGCTTTCGGCACTGCTACGATTGCAGGCGGTGAGACATACGGCCGACGATGCGCCACGAATGGTCGGTCCATTTCTGGGCCCACCTCGCACGGTTCGTTGACGGAGCGCATCATTCCGGAATGGTCCTCGAAGTCGGAAATCATCGGCTTCACATCGAGCCGTGCGGTTCGGGCGGAGGCGTGATCCGTCTCTACCGCCGGGAAGACGGTTCACTGCGCGAGGCGTCGTGCATTCCCTTCGAACTCGCCCAGGCGCCGGTCGCCGTCGCGCACGACGTCGCGATGCTGCTGCGCGGGCCGGACCGCGGCGACGTCATCGACGCGATGCACAATTCCGATTTGATCCGAACGCTGCGCCGGGCGCAGGCGCAATCGCCCGATTCGAGCGATTCCGCGACGCTCGAGACGTGGGTAGGCCGGCTCGTTCCGTACATGGACCGTGAGCCGGAGCTGACGGTCGCCGACGCATTGAAGAAATACGACGCTGACGTTCGGAGCAGATAGCACGACGGTCCGTGACTAGCGGACGGCGTAGAACTTGAGCGCGATTCGCGCGCTGCGGCCGTCGACGGTGAGCAGAGCGTACGAGTAGAGCGGGTTCATCCGCTTGTCGGTCGGCGAACCGGGATTGGCGACGAGCACGCCGCCGGCATCTCCGACGTACGGAAAGTGACTGTGGCCGAACAGCACGACGTCGACCTCGTCGGGCGCGAACGCCGCGAGGGCGCGATCCTTGGTCGAGCGGCCCTTTCCGTCGCCGTGCACCATCCCGACGCGCACATCTTCGACGGTCACGATCTTGCGGCGTCCGAAGCGCGCGCGAATGTCGGCGCCGTCATTGTTGCCGGCGACCGCGTCGAAGGGCGCGATCGCTTCGAACAGCGGAACGGCGAGCAGGTCCGTCATATCGCCGAGATGCAGGATGCGGTCGACGCGCGCGCGCCGCAAACCGCGTTCGAGCGCGCTCGGAAGCGCGCGCCCGAAGCGCGGGAAGTGCGTGTCGCTCACGACGCCGACGACCGTCATGCGACGGCCGGTTCCTCGTCGAGCGCGGCCCCGAGGGCCGCGAACGCCGAGGCGAGCGCGTAGACGACTGCGGCCACGGCGCGGCGCAGCCGGAAACGGCGAGCTGATGCGTAGTCGCGCGCTACCGCGCGCTGGCGTTCGAGAACCAGCACCGCGAGCAACGCTGCTGAATAGTACACAAAAAAACCTCCGGAAGACGGAGGCTTGCGCAGAACGGACTCGATGAAACGTATCGAGTCAGCCTATCGCGGCCTCCGAAAGCGTGACGAACCGACGCGAACCGATAATGGTTCGCATGCCGGGCATGCCATTGGACGGGTATGCAAGTCGATTCAAAGCGCTCTCCTTTCTATGCACGCAATGCGCGCGTTCGCGCCGTACAGACACCGAGGTTACCATGCCCCTGCGTGCGCCGTCAACCGCGCAGGAGCGGTTAATGTGCGGACCAGCCGCCGTCGATCGGGATCGGAGCACCGGTGATCGAGACGGCGTAGTCACTGCACAGGAACGCGCACAGCGCGCCGACTTCACCGACCTCGATGAAGCGTCGCGTCGGCATCGCGTCGAGAAACGCGCGGGCGAGAGCTTCGTCCTCGCCGATCCCGCCGCCGTACGAACGGGCGAGACCGGCGGCTTGACCACGCACGAGGTCGGTCATCACGGCGCCGGGGCAGATCGCGTTCACCGTGATGCCGTGCTCGGCGCCCTCGAGCGCGGCGGCGCGCGTCAAGCCGATCACGCCGTGCTTCGAGGCGACGTAGGCGGCTTTGTACGGTGACGCCACCAAACCGTGGACGCTCGCAATGTTCACGATCCGCCCGCGCCCGCGGGCGACCAGGTGTTTCCAGACGGCCTTCGTCGCATAGAACACGCCGTCGAGATCGATCGCGCGAACGAAGTCGTACTTTTCATCGGGAAATTCCGCGATCGGCGCGACGTGCTGCACACCGGCATTGTTCACCAGGTGATCGAGCGCGCCGAAGTCGCTCGCCGCCGCGTCGACCGTGGCGCGAACGGCAACCGGATCGCGTACGTCGCAGGCGTATCCGCGAGCCGTCACGCCGTAGTGCGCCGCAATCTCCCGTGCGGTCCGCTCGGCGTTGGTGAGATCGAGGTCGGAGACCGCGACGTGCGAGCCGGTCTGCGCGAGTGCCTCGGCGCAGGCGCGCCCGATGCCGCGCGCACCGCCGGTCACGAAGGTGACCCGCTCGTGGAGATCGATCGCGAACAAGGTCGTCGGTCCTCCTCGCATAAGGAGATTGCTCCGTGGGTAGTTTGGTCCTCTCCGGCGTGGCGCGATCGTTCGGCGACGTTGCCGCCGTGCGCGACATCTCGTTCGAGGTCCCGTCGGGGACCACGTTCGGCCTGTTGGGGCCGAACGGTGCCGGCAAGACGACGACGATGCGGATGATCCTCGGGATCCTCGTCCCCGACCGCGGCAGCGTCGCCTGGAACGGGGCACCGGTCGATCTCGCGACCCGACGGCGCTTCGGCTATCTGCCGGAAGAACGCGGACTCTACGGCAAATTGAAGGTGCGCGAACAGATCGCGTACTTCGGGCGGCTGCACGGCGTGCCGCCGCCGCTCGACCGCAAGCGAGCTGATGCCTGGATCGAGCGCTTGGATCTTGGCGAGTACGCGGACCGCCGGTGCGGCGAGCTCTCCAAAGGCAACCAGCAAAAGGTGCAGATCGCGTGCGCCGCACTGCACGAGCCCGAATTGCTCGTCCTGGACGAGCCGTTCTCGGGGCTCGACCCGGTCAACGCCGAGACGCTCCTCGACGCACTGCGCGGACTCAAGGCCGCGGGCACGACGCTGATCCTCTCCTCGCATCAGATGTGGCAGATCGAGGACCTGTGCGAACGCTTCTGCATCATCGCCGACGGAACGGTGCGTGTCACCGGGACGCTCACCGAACTGCGCGCCGCGTGGCCGACCCGCGTGATCGAGATCGAACCGCCCTCCGGCGCGCTGCGCGCCGCGCTCGACGCCGAGCCGCAGGCGCGCGCGCTGCCGCTCGCCGACCGCGCCGTGCTGGCATATGAGGTGCCGGCCCGCGCCGACGTCGCGGCCATGCTGCGCCGCCTCGTCGCCGCCGGCGACGTGACCCGCTTCGAGCGGGTGGAGCCGCGCCTGAGCGACATCTACATGCGTGCGATCGGAGCTGAAGCGTGAATACCGTCGGCGTCATCTTCAGCGCCGAGTTCGAACGGCGGATCCGCTCCCGAGCGTTTCTCATCGGCACGGTGATCGGGGCACTGGCGATCGGCGCGCTCGCGCTTCTGCCCGGCCTGCTCGGCGGCTTCGCGAGCTCGACGAAGACCATCGTACTGGTCGGCGATCCGGCGCTGACGTCGGCCGCCGCGAAACTGCTCAAGCGCGACTTCTCGATCGTCGCGACGGTGCCGCGCCTCGCGCAGACGCCGACCGTCGCTTACCTCGACGCGCACGGGAAAGCCTCGGCCGTCGCGGTGCTCGAGCGGCGCGGCGACGCGCTTCACGTCGTCGCCTACACGCGCGATCCGGGCGGGATGCGCACGGCCTTCGCGACCGATCTCGCGCCGCTCCAGATCGGGCTTGCGACCGGCACGCCGCCGAGCGAGGTGGCAGCGCACACGAAGATCGCGGTCGAGGAGCACGACGTCAGCGGCCGCTTCGCCGACGCGTCGCAGGCGGTGGCGGCGAAGGGCATCGCCCTGGCCTTCATCGTCCTGCTCTATCTCGCCATCCTGCTCAACGCGCAGTCGATCGTGATGGCGGTCGCCGAAGAGAAAACCAGCCGCATCGCCGAGCTGCTGGTCGCGGCCATCGATCCCGCGCAGCTGCTCTTCGCGAAGATTCTCGCGGCGACGGCGACCAGCTTCGTCCAGCTCGCCGTCTGGATCGGCACGTCGGTGGTCGTCGGAAAAACGGTGGCCGGATTCTTCGCCGACGCGCCGGCCGCCGCCGGCGCCCCGGCCCTCGGCGTCACGGCGCCGGAGATCCTGTGGTTCATCGTCTTCTTCATCATCGGTTTCATCCAATGCGCCGTCATCTTCGCCGCGGCGGGATCGCTGGTGAATCGCAGCGAGGACGTCGGCAGCATCTCCGGTCCGCTCTACATCCCCATCATCGGCGCGTACATCATCGCGCAGTTCGCGCTGCAGTTTCCCAACGCGCCGAACGTCGTGGTCTTCAGCTTCGTCCCGCTGCTCGCGCCGTTCGTGATGTTCACCCGCGTCGTCGTCGGCAGCGTTCCGGCGTGGCAACTCGTCGTGTCGATCTCGATAAACGTGCTGGCCGCCGTCGCGCTGGCATGGTTCAGCGGCCGCGTCTACCGGGTCGGAATGCTCATGTACGGACGGCTCCCCTCACCGCGGCAGATCGTCGCCGCGATGCGCCAGCGGTAGGGCCGGCGGTCACGAGCTTGCCCAGAGCTCTGCTTCCGCTGCTCGCGATCACGTTCGTCGACGTGCTCGGCTTCACGTTGCTGATCCCGATCCTGCCGTTCTATGCCGAACACTTCGGCGCGAATCCGACCACCGTCGGTGCGATCTACTCCACCGTCGCCCTCTGTTCGCTCATCTCTTCGCCGTTCTGGGGCAACTTGAGCGATCGCATCGGGCGCAAAGGCGTGCTGATCGCGGCGCAGGTCTTCGCATTCCTCGGTTTCACGCTGCTCGCTTCGGGGACGGCCTTGTGGACGGTGTTCGCCGCGCGCGCCATCGAAGGTCTCGGCGGCGGCGGGCTCGGCATCACGCAAGCCTACGTCACGGACGTGACGACGCCGCAGCAGCGGGCCCGCGCGTTCGGCTTGATCGGCGCGACGTTCGGCTTGGGCTTTCTGATCGGCCCCGCGCTCGCCGGGGTGCTCGTGCGGTTCGGCTACCACGTCCCGTTCGCGGTCGCGGCCGGCCTCGCGCTGCTGACGATCGTGATGACGCTGACGCTGCTGCCCGAATCGAAAGGCGCCGTCAAGACCGCGCCGACGTTCACCGAGATCCGCTCCTCGCTGCGCTCGCCGCTGCTCGGGCGGTTGATCCTCACCCAGTTCGCGTTCGCGATCGCGTTCACGTCGTGGGTGACGGTGTTCGCGCTCTGGGCCGAACGCGTGCTCGGCTTCGGCCCGCAGCAAACGGCCTTCGTGTTCATCGTGTCGAGCATCGTCGGCATCGTGATGCAGGTGGGCTTCATCGGCCCGCTGGTCGACCGGTTCGGCGAGGGACGCATCGCGCTCGCCGGTCTGTTCTGCGCGCTCGTCGCTTACGCGGGGGTGGGATTCGTCACGGCTCCGCTCGCGGTCTACGCCTTCATCGTGCTGTGGTCGATGGCCGGCGCGCTGATCCGGCCGTCGCTCGGGACGCTGATCTCGGGCGCTGCGCCGCCCGACCAGCGCGGGACGATCCTCAGCGTCAACGACAGCCTCAACAACCTGGCGTTCTTCTTATCGCCGTTCGTCTCGACCACGGTGCTGCGCGTCAACCCGCACTTGACCGGCATCGTGCCGGCCGCGTTCACTTGCGTCGCGCTCGGCATCGGCTTTCGCGTGATGATCGGACCGAGCCCACCGGAAGCGGCGGAAGCGGAAGCAGCCTAGCAGGTTGCTAGACCCGTAACGCAGTGCGTGCCGACCGGCACGCGCTAGTAAACCGTTCAACCGCGCAGCGGCGATCCCCAGCCCGACTGCACGTACGCGCCGTCGACGACGATCGCCGGCACGGTCGGATCCCCGCCGGTGAAGGCGAACATCTCCGCCCGTCGCGCGGCGTCGTTCTGCGCGTCGTACACCGCGTACGGATACTGCCGCGCATCGAAGTGCGCGCGCGCTTGCTCGCAGTACGGACATGTCGGCGAGACGTACATCTCGACCCGATGTCCGGGCTCGAGCCGTTCGAGATCCATATCCCGACTCAACCGGGCGCGGCGCCGGCGAGTTCCGCTTCGGCCGCTCCGATCGCCAGCGTGAGCTCGCGCAGAAACGACGAGGCGTCCATCACGATGCCGAGCGTCTGGTGCGATCCGCGATCGGTCAGCTTGGTCACCGACGAGGGGTTGATGTCGACCGAGACGGTCTTGCACGATGCCGGCAGCAGGTTGCCGACGGCGACCGAGTGCAGCAGCGTGCAGACCATCAGCGCCATCCCGATTTCGGGGACGTACTTGCGCATCGCCCGCTGAGCTTCGACGACGTCGGTGATCACGTCGGGGATCGGACCGTCGTCGCGGATCGAACCGCATAGCACGACCGGGATCTTCTTCTGGTACGCTTCGTACATCACGCCGGCGCGCAGCATTCCGCTCTCGATCGCGGGACGGATGCCGCCGACCGCGCGCAGGCGGTTGACCGTGCGCAAATGGTGGACGTGGCCCTCCTCGGCCGGAAAGGCGTCCTCGAGGTTCACGCCGAGCGACGTACCGAAGAATTGCGACTCCATGTCGTGCACGGCGAGCGCGTTGCCGGCATAGAGCGCGTTGACGTAGCCGTCGCGGATCAAATCGGCGAGGTAGGGGCCGGCCCCGGTGTGGATGATCGCCGGACCGCCGACCAGCAGCACGCGCTTGCCCGACCGCAGCACGGCCAGCAGCTCGCGCGCGATCTCGCCGAGCAGGGCGTGACGGGGCTTCTCGCTCGACACGGCGCTCGCCATGAACTCGAAGACGGCCTTGCGCCGCGCGCGCTGCGGGATCGTCAGCTTCACGCCGCGGTGCCCGACCACGACCGCGTCGCCGGCCTTGACGTCGGAGGGCGGCACGGTCAGCGGGCCGCCCTCGTCGAGCACGATCGCGGAATCCATCTCCGGATTGGCGACCGCGAGCCACGCCCCGTTGACCCGCACGTCGGTCGCGTAGTTGGTCGTCGCATAGAACTGATCGGGCAGCACGCCGTCGGCCGGCGCGAGCTGGATCTCGGCGTCGCCTTCCTCCATGACCTCGGCACCCTGTTCGCGCAGCTTGTCGATCAGCTCGTCGAGATAGTCCGCGTCGTCGGCCTCGATCGCGAGCCGCGCGTACGACGGATCGACCTTGGTGCGGCCCGAGTCGAAGTCTTCGATCACGTACGCCGCGCGCTCGTGGTCGGTCAGGACACCGAGGACACGGTTGAAGATCCCGGAGTCGAGGATGTGTCCGCGCAGCTCGATCCGGCGGACGACCGTCGCGGACGACGAAGCGGATGCCATGGGTCTCGTGTTCGTACCGACGCCGCTGGGCAACCTTCGCGATATCACACTGCGGTCGATCGACACGCTGCGGGCGGCGTCGCTGATCGTCGCCGAGGACTCGCGGGTCGCGCGCCGCCTCTTGAACGCCCTCGAGGTCGGCTCCAAAGAGATCTGGACCTATCACGAGCACAACGCTCGCGCGACGACCGGCGCGATCCTCGAACGCGCCGCGGCCGAGGTCGTCGCGGTGGTGACCGACGCCGGGACGCCGGGGATCAGCGATCCGGGCTCCGAGCTGATCGCGGCCGCCCGCCAGGCCGGGATCGCGGTCGACGTGCTGCCGGGGCCGGCGGCGTTCGTGTGCGCCGCGGTGCTCTCGGGCTTCGACCTGCGGCGGTTCGCCTTCGCCGGGTTTCCGCCGCGCAGCGGATCGTCACGCCGCGCCGCCTTTCGCGCCTCGCTCGGCGAGACGACCGTCTGGTACGAAGCGCCGCACCGCATCCGTGCTTCCTTAGGAGACCTGGGGGCGGTGGCGCCGGAACGGCGCGTCTTCCTGGTGCGCGAGCTGACCAAGCTGCACGAACAGCAGATCCTCGGGACGCCGGCTGAAGTCGAGGCGGCGATCGCCGACCCGGTCCGCGGCGAGTTCGCGTTCGTCGTGGAAGGCGCGGAACCGGAGCCGCGAGAGCGTGAGCCCGCAGCGGCGGAGGAGATCGACGCGGCGATCGACGCGATGCTGGCCGAGGGACTCAGCACCTCCGCGATCGCGAAGCAGATGACGGAAGCAGGGCACGGCGAGCGCCGCCACCTCTACGCGCGGGTTTCGGAGCGCCGGGTCAGGCCTCCAGAATAGCGCCGACGTCGAGCACGAAGCCGGGCATCACCGGGTCGCAGTCGACCTGAGCAACGTCGCCGAGGGCCGCGTGCACGTCGTCCCGCCAGACGTCGACGGCCCGCCGATAGGGGTCGATCAGGACGACCAAGCGACTTCCCTGCCGCGCGAACGCGGCGGCCTTGGCAAGCTGCTGCTCGCGCGAGTCGGTCTTGGAGACGATCTCGAACGCCGCGTCGGGAGCGCCTCGGAAGTACTTCTCGCTCTCGGCCGGCGTGAGGCACTCCCAGCGTTCGGCGCTCACGTACGAACCGTCGGGACCGAAGAGCGACGTGTCCGGCAGTACGAAGCCGGCGGAGGAGTCGAAGACTTTCCCCCGCCGAACGGAGCGTTGCCAATCGCGCAACTGGCCGGAAAGCTCGATGTTGCGCGCGCTCCCCCGCGCGCCGTTCGGGCTCACGAAGAGCGCCCCGTCGGCGAGACGCTCGACGCGGTATCCGGGGTTGCGTTCATGCAGGGCCAGCATCTCCTCGTCGGTCGGCGGGGAGAGCGGCCGGAAGGTGACGGACATCGGAACTCCTCGCCGCGAGTCTATCACGCCGCCGCGGGGATGCCGCAAGCGACGCGGCGACGAAAGGCCCAGGTCGTGTCCTCCCGCGCCTTCTACGTCACCACGCCCATCTATTACATCAGTGGGACGCCGCACATCGGTCACGCCTACACGTCGGTCGCGGCGGACATCCTCGCGCGCACGGCGCGCGCGCACGGGCCCGCGCGCGCGCTGACCGGGACCGACGAACACGGCCAGAAGGTCGCCGAGGCCGCCGCGGCGGCCGGGATGACGCCGCAGGCATACGTCGATTCGCTCGCTCCGAAGTGGCGCGAGCTCGCGCCGGCATTCGACGCCAAGTTCGACGACTTCATCCGCACGACCGAGCCGCGGCACGCGCGCGCCAGCCTGGCCCTGTTCGAACGGATGCGCGCGAACGGCGACGTGTACGAAGGCGTGTACGAAGGCTGGTACTGCACCAACGACGAGACGTTCTGGCCCGAAGCGAAACTGATCGACGGACGCTGTCCGAATCCGGAATGCCGCCGTCCGGTGCAGTGGCTCTCCGAGAAGAACTGGTTCTTCCGGCTCTCGGCCTATCGCGACCGGCTGCTCGAGCACTTTCGCGCCAACCCCGAATTCTTGCGGCCGCAGCCGCGCTACAACGAGATGATGGTGCTGCTCGAGAACGGGCTCGAAGATCTCTCGATCTCGCGCTCGTCGTTCGATTGGGGGATCCCGCTGCCGGGCGGCGGCGTGATCTACGTGTGGTTCGACGCGCTCATCAACTACATCAGCGCGCTCGGCTGGCCCGACGATCCGCACGGCCTCTACGCCGAGTTCTGGCCGGGAACGCACCTGATCGGCAAGGAGATCGCGCGCTTCCATTCGATCATCTGGCCGGCGATGCTGTGGTCGGCGGGGCTGCCCGAACCCGAGCGGGTCTTCGCACACGGCTGGATCACCGTCGAGGGCGCGAAGATGTCCAAGAGCCTCGGCAACGTAATCGAACCGTTCGCGCTGATCGGCGAATTCGGCGCCGATTCGGTGCGCTATTTCCTTTTTCGCGAAGCGCCGTTCGGCAGCGATTTCTCGATCTCGCTCGAGAAGCTGCGCCAGCGCCACAACAGCGACCTCGGCAACGATCTGGGCAACTTGCTGCGCCGGTCGCTGGCCATGCTGCAGAAGTATCGCGACGGCCTCGTCCCCGAACCGAGTGAGGGCGCAGTCCAAGAACGCGTCGCGGACCTTCCGGCGCTGGTGCGCGACCACGTCATGGCGCTGCGCTTTCGCGAAGCGCTGGACGAGATCTGGACGTTGGTGACCGCGCTCAATCGCGCGATCGACGAACAGAAGCCGTGGGAACTCTACAAGCAGGGCCGCGGCAACGAGCTCGACGCGCTGCTCTACGATCTGTGCGAAGGGCTGCGCTTCCTGAGCGTCCTGTTGTTCCCGTTCATGCCCGCGAAGGCAACGGAGATGTGGGAGCAGCTGGGCTTGAGCGGAACACCCGAAGTGCGCTGGAGCGAGGAACTGCAGTGGGGCCGGCTCGCCGCCGGCACGCAGACCGCGCCCGGGGCCGCACTCTTCCCGCGCATCGAAGCGCCGCCCGCGGAGGACAAATCGGCATGAGCGTGACGACTCGCACCAGCGCCCGGCTCGCGCGCACCGGCGCGAACGACGGGCTCCACCGCACCGGGATCGCGCTGCGCGGCGTCGTGGCGCTCGCGCTCGGCTGCTACGCGCTGTACCGCCCCGGCATCACCACCGCGCTGATCTTCGCCTTCGCGGTCTTCGCGATCGTCGACGGCATGGTACGCATCATCGTCGCCCTGCGCTCGACCGGGGGCGACAGAGCGTGGCTGCTGCACGCGCTCGAAGGCGTGGTCGGGATCGGCCTGGGCGTCGCCGTGTTCCGCGTCGCCCGCAGCGTGATCGGGCTGACCTGGACGGTTGCGGAATGGGCGTTCGCGATCGGCGCGATCACGATCGTCTTCGCCGCCGTCACCTGGCGTCGCCTCAAAGACGCGTGGCTGTGGCTGCTCGGCGGGATCCTCGCGATCGCGCTCGGCGTCGCGCTGTTGTGGGTGACGTTCGGCGGACTGCTCGCACCCGGAATCGCGCTCGGCATCTTCGCGCTGATCTACGGCGTTCTCTCGCTGGTCATCGCGGTGCGCTCGCACCACAACTGACGTCGCCCGCTACGGCGGCTTGCCGTAGGAGGGTTCGCCGCGATCGATCTCCGCGTTGATGATCGAGGTGCATTGCGGCCGGAAGAACGCGCACACCGTGCGCGAGAGCGCGAAGTTGGTCGGCAGCGTGAACCCGGCGGGAGGATCCTGCGCCGGGAAGGTCATCGTTCCGTTGGGATTGTCGTGATAATCGAACGGATCTTTGTGCGGTGCGAAATAGAACGGCCACGGAAACGAGACCTGTTCGAAGAAACCGTCCGTATAGTGCACCAGGCACCGGATGTAGTGGCCGCGCATGCGTCCGACCATCATCGGACCTTGGATGGAGACGCAGTCGCCGTCGCCCGAGATGAACATCTTCGCGCGGACCTCTTGCGGCGTTCCCGCCAAGATTTGGTCGTACCGGCGCCGGTCCGTTGACGGCAGCTCGCGCTGCGCGCGCACGTCGGAGGCCGCGCCGCGCTGCTGGGGACCTTCGCTGACCGCGCGCTGGGCCGCGGCGATCGCGCGGCTGAACTGCGCGTCGAGCGCGGCGATCTGCTGCGGCGAGAACGCGTTGCGGTTCGGTTGGGGAGGCAAGGGCACCGGCCGCTGCGCGACCTGCCGGTGAACGACCGCGCGTTGGACGGGCGCGGGTCGCGGCTTCGCGAGAGCGACCGGCTTCGCGGTAGAAATCTCCGGCAGCGTCGGCATCACGACCGGGTGCGCGGCGGGCTCGGGCCGCGGCTGCTGCCGGGCGGCCCGGGGCGAGCGCGCTCGCTGCGAGGGGTGCGGGACGACGCGGTGCTCGATCGTGATCGCGTCGGAGTAGGAGACGCCCTCGGGGGCCTGGCGGGCCTGCGTCGGCGATTTCGCGAGGACCTCGCGCACGAAGAATCCCCAGATGGCGCCGCCGACGAGATGGAAGAGGATCGAGAGAATTACCGCAACGACCAGGACGCGGCGGCCGGTCCGGTACGCGGGCTCGGGGAAGAGGTGCACGAGAGGCCTAAGGTTTCACCATGATCGACACGCATGCCCACGTGCACGACCGCGCGTTCGACGAGGACCGCGCCGCCATGCTCGAGCGGGCACGCCTCGCCGGTGTCGAGGCGATCGTGACGGTTGGGTGTGACGTCGAGGATAGCCGCCGAGCCTGCGAGGCGGCTGAGGCCTTCGGCCTTGCGGCGACGATCGGGATCCACCCCCACGAAGCGAAGGACGCCCCCGCCGACCTGGCCGCCGTCTTCGACGGGCTGCGCGCGCAGTTCGGCGCGCGCGTCGTCGCGGTCGGTGAGACGGGGCTCGACTATCACTACGACCACAGCCCGCGCGACGTGCAGCGCGCCGTCTTCGCCGCGCAGCTCGCCTACGCGCGCGAACGCGAGATGCCGCTGGTGTTTCACCAGCGCGAAGCGCACGACGATTTCGTCGCCGCGCTGCGCGCGGGGTACGATTCCGGCGCGCAGCGCGGCATCGTGCACTGCTTCACCGGGACGCCGGAGGAGGCGCAGCTCTTCGCAGGCGAGTTCGGCCTGCTGCTGGGAATCGGCGGCGTGGTGACGTTCAAGACCGCGCAGCCGCTGCGCGACGCGGTGAAGGCGGCCGGCTTGGACGCGATCGTACTCGAAACGGATTGCCCGTATCTGGCGCCGATTCCGCACCGCGGGAAACGCAACGAACCGGCCTACCTGGCCGACACGGCGCAGGTCGTCGCCGGGGTGCTCGGGGTCGACGTGGCAACGGTCCTCGCCCGCGCGGATGCGAACGCGCGACGCATCTTCGGCCTGAAGCAGGCTGCGTGATCCGCCGGCCGCCGTGCCGAACCTCAACGGTGCAAAGGCTCGACCCATCCTGAGACGGCCGACGCCAGCCCGAGGATCGAGACCACCGTGCCGTTGGCGAGCGCCGTCGCTCCACGCACGACCCATGATGGCCCCATGCGACACCGTTGCTCTGCACGGCGACCCCTTGCCTTCCCCCGCAGGGTTTCGTGGGAAGTGCGGAGTGGATCGAGGGCCGGCCGCCGAACAGCCCCGGTCGACCTGACCATGGATAAGGCACTCTACGTCCGCGAGATGTTCGCGGCGATCGCTCCGCGGTACGACCGCGCGAATCGGCTGCTCACGGCGGGCGTCGACGAGGCGTGGCGTAAGCGCGCCGTGACGGAGCTCGCCGCCCCCGGCGGCGGCCGGATCGTGGACCTCTGCTGCGGCACCGGCGATCTGGTCTTCCACCTGCTCCGAACCGACCCGTCGATGCACGTCGTCGGGGTCGACTTCACCCCGCCGATGCTGGACGGCGCGCGCAGCCGGGCCGGCCGCGAGGATCCCGCGTCGCGCGCGACGTTCGTGGAGGGCGACGTGACCCGCTTGCCGTTCGGCGACGCCGAGTTCGACGGCGCGACGATGGGCTTCTCGATGCGCAACGTGGTCGACATCGTGGCGACCTTGAAGGAAGCGCGCCGCGTCCTGCGGCCGGGTTCGCGTTTCGTGAACCTCGACGTCACCAAGCCGCCGAACCCGCTCGTGCGCCGCCTCTTCGGATTCTATTTCTACAACCTGGTGCCGCTGATCGGCGGCCTGGTGGGCGGCTCGAAAACGGCGTACCGCTATCTGCCGAACTCGCTGACGAACTTCCCCGACGCCGACGGCCTCGCCGACCGCTTCCGCAGCGCCGGATTCCGCGACGTCCGCTACATCCGCCTCGGCGCCGGCGCCATCGCCGTGCACGTGGGCGTCGCATAACGATGCTCGAACGCCAGGCGCCCGAGCGCGATTTGTACGCGTTGATCGAGGACTATTTCCGGGCATCGTTCGCAACCGACAACGCGTTGATCACCGAGGCGGTGCGGCGGATGCTCGATGCGGGAGGGAAACGGCTGCGCCCGCGGTTCACGCTCCTCGCCGCCGAGGCGGTGGGCGGAAACGCGGAGCCGCACCTGCGACTGGCCGCCTTCATGGAATTGATCCACGTCGCGACGCTGATCCACGACGACGTGGTCGACAACGCCGAGACGCGGCGCGGCGTGAACGCGACGGCCGTCGATTTCGGGAACCGTATCAGCGTGCTCGCCGGCGACTACCTCTTCGCCTGGATCTTCAAGAACCTCACCGCCGACTATTCGCACCCGATCCCGCACATTCTGAGCGCTACGCTCGCCGACATCACCGACGGCGAGGTGCTGCAGCTGCGCGCGCTCGGCAACCTCGCGACGACGCTCGCCGAGTACGTCGAGGTCGCGGCGAAGAAAACCGCCTCGCTGTTCGCCGCTTCGGCCGAATGCGGCGCGCTGGCGGCCGGCGGTTCGCCGTTCGCCGTCAAGGCGCTGCGCGACTTCGGCACCGCCTACGGGATCGCGTTCCAGATGCGCGACGACCTGCTCGACCTCACCGCCGACGAGGCGACGCTCGGCAAACCGGTCGGCAACGACCTGCGCGAACGCAAGATGACCGTCCCCCTGGTTCTCTCGCTCGAGGGGGCGGATCGGGATTTTCGCGCCGACGTCGAACGGTTCTTCGAGGAGGACGATGACACGCGCGAGCGGATCGCGGGTATCGTCACCGGGATCCGCGCCAATGACGGCCTGAGCAAGACGGAAGCGGCCCTCGCCGGCTACGTCGAACGAGCAAAAGCGTCGCTCGCACCGCTCGGGAACGCCCCAGCCCGCTCCGAACTCGTCGCGCTCGCCGACGCCTTACTCTGAAAACCGGAGAACCCTATGCTCGGAACCACCGAAATCGCTCTCATCGTCGGCGCCGCAATCCTGCTCTTCGGCGTCGACAAGCTGCCGAAGCTGGCCCGCAGCGCCGGTCAAGCGAAAAAAGAATTCATGGTCGGCCAAGCCGAGGCCGACATCGCCGCGGAACGCACGCGCGAGGAAGCACGCAAGCGCGCCGAGGTCGTGGCGGCCGAAGCGGCGACCGCGCCCAACGGCGTCGGCCAGCCAACGGCCGTCCCGGATCCGCTGACCGGCGGTCCGCCGCCCACGACAATCGCCCCGCCGAGGCCCTGATCGAAGGTGCTCGCCGAGCGCTCGACGCGCGAGCGCGAGCCTGAGGTGGATTGGGACCAGAAGGAGATGCCGTTCACGGAGCACCTGCGGGAGCTCCGGAACCGGCTGGCAATCTGCGTCGCGACCGTCCTCGGGTTGGCGGTCGTGCTGCTCTGGCCGTGCCAGCAAGCCATTCGGCCGCTGGTGCGTTTGTATTTCGGCGACAAAATCGTCCTGCACGCCTTCGGCCCCGCCGACGCGGTGTGGGCGATCTTCAAATTCGCGATCTACGGCGCGATCGTGCTCGGCCTGCCGGTCCTGCTGTATCAGATCTGGATGTTCGTGGTCCCCGCGGTGCACCCGAAGACCCGCCGGGCCGTCTACTCCTACGTCCTGCCGTCGTTCTTGCTGGCGCTGCTGGGCATCGCGTTCGCGCACTTCCTGGTCATCCCGCGGGTCATCGGCGCGCTGATCCAGATCACCAACACGATCGCCGACCCGACGTTCGGCATCGAGTCGACCGTCAACCTGATCCTGCTGCTGTTCCTGGCGTTCGCGCTGGTGTTTCAGACGCCGGTGGTCATGCTGCTGATGGCCCGCATCGGCCTCGTGAACACGGTGATGCTGCGCAAGTACCGGCGCTACATCGTCTTCGGGATGCTGCTCGCCGGCGGCGTCCTGGCCCCTGACGGCAGCCCGGTCACCATGCTGCTGATCGCCTCGCCGATGTACGTCCTGTTCGAGGCCTCGATCTGGCTGATCGTCTTGATGGAGCGCAGGTGGAAGCGCGACGCGGCGTTGGAGTCGTAGCGCTCACGGCGCTCGGCCCGCTGCGGGAAGCGTGGGCCGACCTCGTGCGTACGTTCGCCAACGTGACGTTCGGCGTCACGCTGCTCGGCGTGTGGGCCTTTCTTACCTTGATCGGCGTCGTGCTCGAGCAAGGGAAAGATCCGTCGTTTTACGCCGCCAACTACGCGCCGCCGATCGCACGGCTCATCGCGCGGCTCGACCTCGCCAACATCTATCACAGCGCCGCATACCTGGGCGTGCTGGGATTGATCTTGTGCTCGATGGCGGCGGCGACGTTCACCAAAGTGATACCGCGCCGCATCCCGCGTCTGGGACCCGTCAAGGTCGACGCGATCCCGCTGCACGCGAAGGTCGTCGTCGCCGGCGACGTCGAGACGGCTCGTGAACGGATCGCGGCGTTCTTCGCGCAACGTGGCTGGCAGGTGCGCAAGCGCGCGTTCGGCGGCGACGAGTGGACGTTCGCGGACAAGAACAATTGGGCGCGCCGCGGCGTGCTCGTCGCGCACGTCGGCTTTCTGATCATCGCGATCGGCACGACGATCTACTGGGCCAAGGGCTACAGCGGCCAGTTCGCCGTGCTCAGCGGTGAGACGGCGACGATCCCCGAGAACGGCGCGAAGGTCGATCTGCGGCGCTTCGCCTATCGCATCGACCCGATCACGACGAAGGCCGGCATCGTCTACCAGCCGATCGACTACGTCTCCGACGCCAAGGTCACGGGCAAGGACGGCGTCACGCGCGATGCCGTGATTCGCGTGAACCAGCCGTACGACGTCGACGGCACGCTGATCTATCAGGCGACGTACGGTTTCGCGATCGACTTCCGGCTCACCAAAGACGGCCGGCCCGTTCCCGGCAGCCCCGACCATCCGCTCAAGGAAGGCGAAGGCTTTCCGATCGACGGCACGACGCGGGCGATCCAGTACACGCGTTTCGTCGGCACGATCGACCGCGCGACCGGCCAACCGGCAGCGGATCCGCGGCCGAACGACCCCGGAATCGTCATCCAGGCGTTTGACGGCGAGCGTGCCGTCGGCAGCGCCCTCGTGCCGCTCGGCCAGACGGTCGAACTCGGCGCGGGCTTCGCCCTCACGCCGGTCCGCTACGTCCTCTACTCCGGCTTCCAGTACCGCAACGACCCCGGGATGCTCGTCGTCGGGCTCGGCGCGTTCGTCCTGCTGACCGGCCTGTGCATCTCGATGTACTTCTTGCCGGCCCGGCTGTTCGTCATCGCCCGCCCGGTCCCGGGCGGCACCGAGGTGGGGCTCGCGGCGACGACCGTGAAGGGCTACGATGTGTTCGAGGACCGCTTCCGGGAAATCGTCGACGCGCTCCATCGGACGCAACCGCTCGCGGACGTCACCGAAGTCACACCCGCCCCGGCGCTCGGAACGGTATAAGGAGAGGTATGGACCCGACCAGAGAGCTGCTCGACCAAACGCTGCTGCGCATCGGGATCGCTTCGTACGTCACGGGCGCCCTGGTGCTGTTCGGCTACTTCCTCCTGCGCACGCCGTTGCTGCGCGCCATCGGCATGCCGCTCGCGATCCTCGGCTGCGCGGCACAGTTCGTCGAACTCGGCACGCGCTGGTGGATGACGGGCGTATGGCCGCTGACGAACCTGTACGGCTCGCTTTCGCTCTTCAGCGCAGTCGCCGTCACGATCTTCCTCATCTTCGCGTATCGTTACGACTTCGCGCTGATCGGCGGTCCGGTACTCGCGGTGGCGGCGATCGCGTTCAGCTACGCGACGACGTGGAACGAGGGGTACATGCCGGCGGTGCCGGCGCTGCAATCGTACTGGATCAAGATCCACGTGCCGATCGTCATCACGGCGTACGCCTCGTTCATGGTCGCAGCGTGCGTGTCGCTGCTCTATCTGTTCAAGGCCGCGGCGGAACGGCGGTACGAGACGCGCGGCACCACGCTGCGCGGCGTCGTCGCCGCGCCCGCCGGCGGCACGATGGACGTCTCGCTCAGCACCACTGCCTACGCCGCGCCGCCGCCGGGAATCGTCCGCATCGACACGCCCGCGATCGCGCAAGCGGCAGCCGCGGGGGACGCTGCCGCGCAATGGCTGGCAGGACTACCGTCGCTGGCGCGTCTCGACGTCATACAGTATCGCGTCATCGCGGTCGGCCTGCCGCTCCTCTCGCTCGGCATCATCACCGGCGCGATGTGGGCGAAAGAAGCATGGGGTGCCTACTGGCAGTGGGACCCCAAAGAAACGGCCGCGCTGATCTCATGGATCGTGTACGCGATGTTCATGCATCTGCACACGCGCCCCGAGTGGCGCGGAACGAAGACGGCCTGGATCAGCGTCATCGGCTTCGCCTCGATCGTCTTCTGCTACCTCGGCGTCAACATCTGGATCAGCGGCCTGCACTCCTATAAGATGTAGCGCTCTCCGCCTCACCCTGAGACGGCAGGAGGCGGCGAACGCCGGTCGATGACGAGGTTTGCGGCCCACAGGACGAAGGTGAGCGCGAGTGCGATCGTTTCGACGATGCCGAAGCGGACGCGCAGCGGGGTGAAGTCGTAGAGCAGCGCGAGGCCGACGTCGGCGAGCACGAACATGCGCGTGATCGGCCACGTTCGAGTCACGAAGACGAGGTAGGCGAAGATCAGCGCGAAGATCGTCTGCACGCGACGTCTTGTGTTACGTCGTGGTGCCGCGGGCCTGGGGTTCGGGGAAAATGGTCATCTGCGGCAGCGGCGTCGCGGGCGCTCCGAGCGCAGGATCGTCGAAGATGGCCTTCGCTTGGGGCGGCAGGTCCGGCAGGTGCTTCAAGAAGTACGTGAGCTGCCAAATCTGCTTCTCGTCGAGCGTCATGTCGTAGGCCGGCATTGCCGTCATGCGGATGCCGTGCTCGACTTTCCAGTAGATGACGCCTTCCGGATCGTCGTCGACGCCGTGTTTGGCAAACTGCGGCGCCTTGACCTCGAGCCCGCGCGCGATCGCGCTCGGCGTGCCGTGCCCGGTCCCGTGACAGACGGCGCAGTTCTGCACGTACAGGTTCGCGCCGGCGACGAAGTCGGTTTCGGACGGCGGCCCGTACGGATAGGGCGGCATGGGTTTTTCGCGATCGATCGTCGCCTCGAGCGAGGTGCGCGCGAGCCACGTCTCGAGTTTGCCGGGCGGGACGTCCTGCCGAGCCATGACCGAGCCGGTCTTGACGGCACCGAACGCAACCAGGCCCAGCAGCAAGAACGCGACGACAAAGCCGAAGAGAAAAGGGCGCATAAACGCCCTGATTCTCCACGATGCCGGGAAGCATCACCTGCCGACGATCGCAACGGTTCGCGCTGCGGAACGGGTCTGATAGGCTAATGGCCATCGCACCACCGCCCGCGAAGACCCTTGAAGAGCTGCAGTTCGCAAATTCGTTCGCGGCGCTTGGTGATGCGTTCTCGGAGTCGCGTTCGCCGAAGGGTATTCCGAACGCGCGCCTAGTCGCGTTCAGCCCCGCCGCCGCCGAGCTGATCGATCTGCGCCCCGGCGAAGAACGGCGCCCCGAGTTCCTCGCGTTGGCGAGCGGCAACGCACTGGTGCGCGGAATGGAACCGGTCGCGGCGATGTACGGCGGCCACCAATTCGGCGTGTGGGCCGGCCAGCTCGGCGACGGCCGTGCGATCTTGCTCGGCGAAGTGCACTCCTCGAGCCGCGCGCAAGGCGCCGGGTGCTGGGAACTGCAGATCAAAGGCGGCGGGATGACGGCGTTCTCGCGCTTCGCCGACGGCCGCGCGGTCGTGCGTTCCACGGTGCGCGAATTTCTTGCCAGCGAAGCGATGGACGCGCTCGGCATCCCCACCACGCGCGCGCTCGCCATGACGGCCGGCGACGAACCGGTGCTGCGCGAGCGAATCGAACGCGCGGCGACAATCATTCGCGTCGCGCCGAGCTTCGTGCGTTTCGGGTCGTTCGAGATCTTTCACTACCGCAAGCAGTTCGACGCGGTGAAGACGCTCGCCGACTACACGATCGAACGCTATTTTCCGCAGATCACCCACCCCGACGAGCGGGTGCGCTACGCGCGCTTTCTCGAGGCGGTCGTCGACCGCACCGCGATGCTGATGGCCCAGTGGCAGGCGGTCGGTTTCGCGCACGGCGTGATGAACACCGACAACTTTTCGATTCTGGGCCTGACCCTCGATTACGGTCCGTACGGTTTCATCGAAGCCTACGATCCCGGCTTCATCTGCAACCACACCGACGAGGGCGGACGCTACGCGTTCGACCGCCAGCCCACGGTAGGATTCTGGAACTGCCACGCGCTCGCCGCCGCGCTCTCGTCACTGATCACGGAAGACGATCGGAAAGCCGCCCTCGCGCGGTACGAGCCGGCGTTCTGGACGACGTACCTGGTGCGCATGAACGCGAAGCTCGGCTTGCTCGAATCCGCCGACGGCAACGTCGCTCTGGTGGAAGACGTCGTCACGCTGTTGGCCCAGCGGCGAGTCGACTGGACGAACTTCTGGCGCGCGCTCTCTCACGACGACGCGAGCGCCCTCGCACTGCTCGGCGAAGACGAAACGTCGCGCGCGTGGTTCGCTCGGTACCGCGCGCACGCCGCGCTCGACCCGCGCGACGACGCGAAGCGGCGGATCGCGATGCGCGCCGCGAATCCGAAATTCGTGCTGCGCAACTGGATCGCGCAGCAGGCGATCGAGGCCTGCGAAGCCGGCGACGATGCCGTCGTGCGCGCCGCCTACGACGTGCTGCGCGCGCCGTACGACGAGCACCCGGAACACAACGCGTGGGCGAATCCCGCGCCTCCGGAATACGCCCACCTCGAGGTCAGCTGCTCGTCGTAACCCGGCCCCGGGGGTAGCCCCATCGTGGCGCCCAGCGCTCCACTATATTGACGTGCGCCGATCCAGGTGGTAATATCGATATATGTCAATGCAACGCTGCTGCCCGCCGGCAAGGGTCGATCAGGCGGAGCGCACCGCGGACGCTTCGCTTTTCAAGGTGCTCGCCGACCCGCACCGGCTCACGATGCTCGCAACGCTCGCGCGTGCCGAGGACGAGGTCTGCGTCTGCGACTTCACGGACGCGCTTCCGCTCGAACAACCCACCGTCTCGCACCACCTGAAGATCTTGCGCGATGCGCGGCTCGTGACGTGCGAGCGCCGAGGCACGTGGGTCTACTACCGGATCGCCCCAGATGCACGCGATCGCATCGGTGCCATCCTGCAATCCGTAATCCCGGAGAAGGTCCTCGTATGAAGATGCACCTCAACCTCGCGACGCGCGACCTCGACGCCAGCGTCGCATTCTACTCGACGCTGCTCGACGCGCAGCCCGCCAAGAAGCTCGACGACTACGCCCTGTTCATCACCGAGCAGCCGGGACTCGAGCTCGCGCTCGATCTCGACGGCGGCGCGCAGGCCGGTCACGGTCAGCACTTCGGCATCGTCGTCGAGTCGGCGGACGCCGTCGACGCGCAGGTCGCGCGCCTGCAGAGCGCCGGCTACGCGGTGGACGTCGAACGCGAAGAGACGTGCTGCTACGCGAAGCAGACCAAAGTGTGGGCGAGCGATCCGGAAGGGCGTCGCTGGGAGACGTACGTCGTGCACGAGGACACCGAGGCGCGCGACGACGCCGAGGCGACGTGCTGCTCGTAAGGAAGCTCCTCGGCCGAGTATCGTCGTTGGGCCGGGTGACGTTCTGCGAGTCTTGCGGCGAAGTGTGCAGCCCCCTCTGCGCCGCCGACGCGCGCCGCGAACGGAGTGCCGTCGCGTTCAATTTCGGCAGATAGCATGCTGCTCATTTCACGCGTCGCCCGTGCGATGCTGCTCCGCCGTCCGGTGCAGCGTCGGCTTTCCACGCTCGACCGGTACCTGACCGGGTGGATCGTCGCCGCGATGCTCGTGGGCGTAGCGCTCGGCGCCATGAACGTGCGCGTCCCGGCGATCATCGTGCCGCTGGGGCTCATCGCAATGATGTATCCGCCGTTCGCGCGAGTCCGTTACGACGCGCTGCCGGCTGTCCTGCGCGATCTCCGACTCCTCGGGCTGTCCATCGTCCAAAACTGGATCATCGGTCCGCTGCTGATGTTCGCGCTCGCGGCGCTGTGCCTGCCGCACCATCCGGACTACTTCGCCGGTCTCGTGCTCATCGGGCTCGCGCGGTGCATCGCAATGGTCGTGGTCTGGAACGAAATCGCCCGCGGCGATCGAGAATACACGGCGGCGCTCGTCGCCCTCAACTCGATCTTCCAAATCGTTGCCTACGGCGCGCTCGCTTACGTCTTCGTGACCGTGCTTCCGCCGCTCGTGGGGCTGCCCTCGCTCGCCGTGCACCTCACGATCGCGCAGGTTGCGGCCAACGTGGGACTCTACCTGGGCGTCCCGTTCGCGGCAGGTGCTTTGACCCGCGCGCTCGTGCGTCCGCGCGTCGGTGTGGCGGCATACGACGACGGCTTCGTCCCGCGGATCGCGCCGCTGACCCTCCTCGCCCTGCTCGTCACGATCGTAGCGATGTTTTCGCTCCAAGGTGCGCGCATCATCGCCCATCCCCTCGACGTCGTGCTGGTCGCGCTGCCGCTCGTCTTGTACTTCGTCATCATGTTCGCGCTCGCGTTCGTGATGGGACGCGGCATCCGAGCGAGCTACGAGCGGACTGTCGCCCTGGCCCTTACCGCCGCGAGCAACAACTTCGAGCTTGCGATCGCCGTTTGCGTCGCGCTTTTCGGCATCGACTCCGGCGAAGCGTTCGCGGCCGTAGTCGGCCCGCTCATCGAGGTGCCCGTCATGCTCGTCCTGGTTCGTGTCGCCCTGGCCATGCGGGCAAGCTTCGAGTCGCAGGGCGCCTCTGAGATCGCTGCGTGAAAACCGCCCTCTTCGTTTGCATCCACAACAGCGCCCGAAGCCAGATGGCCGAGGCGTTCGTGAACGAGCGGCACGGTGACCGGTCGCGATGCGCGAGCTCGGCATGGACATCAGCGGCAATCGATCGAAGTCGGTGAGCGACCGGGACATCCGCTCGCGGGAATACGACTACGTCGTCACGGTCTGTGACGAATCGAGCGCTCATTCGTGCCCCATCTACCCGACGCGCGGTGACCGCCTGCATTGGTCCTTCGCGGATCCATCATCGTTCACCGGTGCGGCTGAGGAACGACTGGCACGCACGCGCCAGGTCCGCGATGCGATCGCGCAACGCGTCGATGCTTGGGCCAGTTCGCTGACGAGATAAGGGAACGGGCGATGCCGGTCATTTCAGCAGCCATCGAAACGCGGACCGAAAGACTTCCTTGCCCTCATTCTCGACGACTGCACCGTGGCCGACGATGATGCGGTGGAAATTCCACTCGAGAATGCGTTTGATCGAGACACGAAAGCTGCGACGATCGAGAATAAAAGGCCGGTACAGACGAGCGAATCGACAGCCCGGAACGGGGCCGATGACGATCGGAGCGAGGATCTTCGTGAGGCCCCGATCGTTCTCATCAAGATTGAAAAGCAAATCCGCGACGATGAGCGAGCCGCTAGCGCGGTGATAGAATGCGACCTCGTCGAGGAAGAGTCCGATGCCCTCGACGTGGTGCCCTTCGAGATCGTGCGCCCACAGTGATGGCGTCGCATTCGTGAGAACGCCGGTGAAGGGCAACGATCGGCCCAATCGTACCAGCGTAGGCGCTCCGTAGAGTGCTGCCTCGGGGAAGACGCGCAGCCAGTCGCTTAGATAGAGATCGTGCCACCAGCTCGGAGCAACGATCGCGGTAACGGGGCCGATCTCTTGGAGTTCGTGGGCGAGTTCGGCCGTACGGGCCGCCGGTGAGTGAACGAGCACACCGCCCTCGGCAAGGCGGATGACGGTCATGCGATGCCGCAACGGCAGGCCGCCGAATCGAATGAATTGCTCGAAGGTCCAGATCGAATCACCGAGTTGTTGAAGCATGCGCCTCCACTCCAAGACCCTTGACCGGACCGCCGGTTACACGTTAGCATAGTTCGTGACGAACGATCTCGACGAGCTTGCCGTCGAAGTCGCGCGTCTGTACCCCGCGGTCTATCGGCGCTTTCACCTCGAGCATCGCCAGAAGCTGCCCGGCACCGACATCACCCCGCGCATGCTGTGGATCTTGCAGCACCTCGCGGCGGTGGGACCGTCGACGCTCGGTGAGCTGAGCGAGGCGCTCGGGACGAAGAAGTCGACGGCGACCGAACTGGTTGATCGTCTCGAGACGAAAGGCTGCGTGGGACGGATGCGCGACGACCGCGACGCGCGCCGGGTGTTCGTCGGATTGACCCGCGCAGGCGAACGGCACGCACGCCGGCCGCCGAGCGTCTTGGCCGGCGATGCGTTGCGCGCCGCACTCGCGCGCATGACGGCGGACGAACTCCGCGCGCTCGTCCGAGGACTTCGCGCGCTCGTGCGCGCGGGCGAGGAGATCGAGCGATGAGGCGCTGCGGAAGCTGCGGCTACGAAATGAACGGCCCCGAGGATCACGCTCCCGGCGACGCGCACAGCGCGCACTGCCGCTACTGCAGCAAGCACGACGGCACGCTGCACGACTTTGAGGAACCGCTCGCGTTGCTGCGCGGCGTGCGGGTCGTCGGCGAGGCGCTCTGCTTTCGCACCGGCACCGACGAGGTCGCGCTCGTGGTGGGGAAGGCTGCGCCGCGCTGGGCCGCCGCGCACGCCGATCCGGACCTCATCGCCGCCCGTCTCGACGACGCGGGCGAGCTCGCGCGGGTCGCGACCGCGCACGCGGCGACCTTGGACCGCGGCGTTCCGCTATGGGTCGTCCCACGGCGCGCCGCTCGGGGAGACCGCGGTGCGCGCCGCCTTGCGCGAGCGCGGTCTGATCGACCTCAAAGTGGCCTCGGTGTCGGCGACGTCGAGCGCGCTGAAGTTCGCGCGCCCCCGCGCCCCAAAGGTCCCGAGTTAAGGATTTCACACGCGCTCGGCCGAGGACGCCGGACCCGTGGGCGGGAACGCCGCCGCGATGGAACGGCCCGGTGAGATTCGACTGCTGGTTCGCGGGATCGCCAAAGGCGTCGAGGTGAGCCGCATCGCGGAGCTCTTCGCGCCCTTCGGGTGCGACCCCGAGCGCATCGCGCTGCCGCGCGACCGCCGCACGCGCCGCCGCAAGGGGATCGCCTACGTGTTCGTCGCCAACGCTCGGCTCGCCGACGCGGCGATTCAAGCGCTGCAGAACAGCGTGCTCGAAGAGAAGACGATCACGATCGAGATCGCGGCCGAACGGCCGCCGAAGGTCCGCCGCGCGTTCGGCGCCCGTCCCCCACGCCGCTAGCGGTTCCCGAACCCCGCTACTGCAGGTACTTTTCGACCGTCTCGGCGCTGCGCTCGTGCGCCGTGTTGGGATCCTGGCCGAACTCTTCGCGCGCTCGCCGCTGGCGCAGCAAGTCCCACAGCCGGTCCAGCTGAACGTTGATCGCCGCGAGCCGGATGCGCTCGTCGGACGAAACCTCGCCTCCCTTTTCGAGCAGCGAATGTTCTTCGGAGACGAGCTGCTCGATGTGGTGATGGAGCTCCTGATCGTTCACGTTCGGACCTTTCCCGGTCCGGCCGCAAATATCCACGGGACGGCGAGCGCGGGACCGGCCCCGGCGACCAGGACCGCGGCGGTGTAGCCGACCCCGGCGGCCGACGCCAGCGTCGCCAGCGTCGCCCCGCCGAGACTGCCGATCGCGAAGGCGGTGCCGTAGGCGCCCATCGCGGCGCCGCGCGTCGTGCGCGAGCTCCGCTCGAACAGCAGCGCGATCCCGACCGGGACCATCGCGGACCACGCGAAGCCGAGGCAGCAGCCCGCTGCGATGACCATCGCGTCGCTGTGGGCCGTCGCGGCGAGGGCCGCACCGGTGAAATGGAACGCGGCGGTCGGCACCGCCACCCAGCGGGGACCGAAGCGGTCGACGAGCCGGCCCGCGACGTACCGGAGCGAGAACGTCGTCACCGCAACGGCGGTGAACAGCAGCGCCGCGTTGGCGATGCCCCGCTGGTGAAAGGTGATGACGGCCAGCGCCGTGTTCACGCCGCCGACCAGCGTCGCGCCGATCAAGAAGGTCATCGCCGGCAGCCAGGCCGAGCGCATGAAGATCCGTCGGGAGCGGCGGATGTGGACGTCGTGCCGGCGCGGCAGCGCGAACACGACGGCGGTCCCCGCCAGCGCCGGGATCGTGCTCCACAGGTACTGTTCGCGGCCGACGCCGTGCTGCCAGAGCCACACGCCGAGCGCAGGCGAGACCGCGAGCGACAGGTTCCCGACCATTCCGAGCGTAGAGACGGCCGAGACCGCCCGGTCGGCGCGGACGAGGGCGCTCGCGTAGGCGAACTGCGCGGTCATGTAGGCGGTGAGCGCGAGGCTGCGCACGGCCATCACCGTGGCGGCGGCGGCCATTCCGTGCACGAAGCCCAGGCCGAGCAGGGCCAGCGCCGAGACGGCAGCCGCGATGCGCATCGTTCGCAGGCGCCCGAACCGGTCGATCACGCCGCCCAAGGGTATGCTTCCCAGCAGCGGCGCGAGGGCCGCGACCGCCGCGACGGTGGCGATCCCGGTGGGACCGATTCCGTCGCTCGCCAACGCCAAGGGAAGCGATCCGGTCGGGAGGTTGACCGCGAGCTCGAGCAGGATCGCGCTCACGACCAGGATCGCATAGGCCATCCGTCCAGTTTATCACCCGGCAAAAACCTGCGCTCGCGCGGAGGAGAGCACGCGCGATTCCTACGAAGGTACGCGAGTTTTGCCGGGCGCCCGCCTACGATATCACTAGGCGGCCGAGGCGGCACCTATTCCTTGAGGAGAGAGATGGCTCACGCAGAGGCGTACAAAGACCCGGGCACGCCGGAGGAACAAAGCCGGCGGACCTTCATGGCCAATGCGGTCATCGCGCTCGGGGGCGTGATCGGGATCAGCCTCGCGATCCCGCTCGTCACCTCGCTCGTCCCCGCTTCGGGTACGAGCAACGACGCGTGGTCCGGTCTGACGCCGCAGGAAGTCGACCAGCTCAAGAAAGCGACGGACAACACGCCGGTCAAGGTGACGTTCAACCTCCACGAAGTGAACGGGTACTTCGGCGCGAGCGACAGCGAGCAATTCGTCTGGGCCGTCCGCGCGACCGAAGAAGAGATGAAAAAAGAGCGTCCGGACCTCAAAGACATCCCGTATCCGGTCGTCAACATGGGCTTCGTGGTCTTCAGCCCGCTGTGTCCGCATCTCGGCTGCCGCTACGCGTACAACGCGAACGCCAAACAGTTCCAATGCCCGTGTCACGGTTCGACATACAGCACCCTGGGCGTGCACGAAGCCGGTCCGGCGCTGCGCGGTCTCGATCCGCTGCCGCTGCGCGAGTATCAAGGCAAGGTCCAGGTCTCGTGGATCCTCTACGCGGCGAACATGCCGGCGCACATCGTCATCCAGGTCGGATAGGGAGCCACGAGCGCAATGTTGACCTGGCTCGACCAGCGCACCGGGATCGTCACCGCCACCAAGGACTTCCTGACCGAAGACGTCCCCGGCGGCGCATCGTACTGGTACGCATTCGGCAGCGCGACGATGTTCGCGATGATCCTGCAGATCGCGACCGGCATCTTCCTCACCTTCTACTACGCACCGTCGACCGCGACGGCGTATGAATCGACGAAGTTCATCATCGAGAAGGTCCCGGCCGGGCACTTCGTCCTCTCGCTCCACTATTGGGGCGCCTCGGCGATGATCGCGCTGATGGCGATGCACTTGCTTCAAGTGCTGCTGTGGGGCGCATACAAGAAGCCGCGCGAGCTGCAGTGGGTCGTCGGCGTGCTGCTCTTCGTCGTCACGCTCGTCCTCGGGCTCACCGGCTACTTGCTGCCGTGGGACCTCAACGCGCTGCTCGCGTCGACCGTCGCGATCCGCATCGCCGGCAACGCGCCGATCCTCGGGCCGGCCGTGCTCAAGTTCCTTCAAGACGGCGACGGCATAGGCACGCTGACCATCAACCGGTTCTTCGGTATCCACGTCTGGCTGATGCCCGCCGCGCTGGTCGCGCTGGTCGCCGCGCACCTCTCGATCTTCCGCTGGAACGGTCCGGCCGGACCGCCGATCGACGAAGCGCCGAAGCTCAAACCGGGCCGCTTCTGGCCGGATCAGCTGTTCATGGACACGGTGCTGTCGTTCGCGATCTTCCTGATCATCATTCTGCTCTCGACGTTCTCGCCGGTGCCGCTCGACGACAAGGCCGATCCGAACAACTCGACCTTCGTCCCGTATCCGGCCTGGTATTTCATCGCGCTCTACGCGCTCGTCGACATCGTCGGCGGCCTGCCGCCGTGGATGGTGCAGACGGCGTCGCTGTTCGCGACGATCATCGGGCCGACGCTGCTGATCGTGCTGCTCGTCGTGCTCCCGTTCATCGACCGCAACCCGTCGCGCCGCCTCTCCCGGCGTCCGTGGGTGCTGGGCCTCACCGCGCTGACCATGGTCGGCGCGATCGGCCTCTCGTGGTTCGGCCAGAACAACGTCGTCCACGGACAATTGCAGCACAACATCATCGGCCCCGGCGCCACCGTGGCCACCTCCGCCAACACGGCGTCGGGCCAGAGCGGTCCCGTCGGGACGACCGCCGGAGTCGGCGGCACCACCTCGGGATCATCGTCTGCCGGTGGCGGTTCCGCTCCGGCGGCGGCGGGCGCGGGCGCGGCGGTCTACACGCAGAGTTGCGCCGGCTGTCACGGCGCGACCGGAGCGGGTGTCCCCGGCGCGTTCCCGCCGCTGGCCGGCAACCCGGTCGTCGCCGGCGATCCGAAAACCGTCATCAACATCGTCAACAACGGACTCACCGGCAAGATCGACGTCAAGGGTGCGACGTACAACGGCCAGATGCCGGCGTGGAAGGGCAACCTCACCAACAAGCAGATCGCGGACGTGATCACCTACATCCGCAACGCCTGGGGCAACAAGGCGAGCGCCGTGACCGAAGCGCAAGTCGCCGCCGGCGGCAAATAGCCGCACCGGCCGCAGCGAGAAAAAAGCCCGCCGATCGCTCGGCGGGCTTTTTTTCTAGCGGCAGGGCGGACCGAAGACGTGGAGGAGCGCGGCTCGTGGGTGGGGGCCGCGCGGTCTCGCGGTGACGACCTCGGCACTGCGCCCCAGGCCGCGGGCGATATTGCCGAAGCGGTCGGCTTCGGCGGGGCTGGCGACGATCCACGCGGCGGAATCCGGGCAGATCGTCGCGGTGAAGTCGGCGTTGCGTTCGACGTCGCGCACGGGCGGGCTGGTGTAGAAGACCAGCGCGTTACCGCCGCTCACGCCGTGCACGCCGATGACGTCCGCCGCCTGCCGCTGCGCTTGGATCGCGCGCGCGATCGGCGGGATCGCCTTGAGCGGTTCGGCAGCCGGTTCGGCCACGATCGCGATGAACAGCACCAGCGCGCCGCTGGTACAGGCGAGAACGTACGGCGACCACTGCGCCGTCTCGCGGCGCGCGATCGCCACGACCGTCGCGATCGAACCGGCCAGCATTGCCGCGCCGAGGAACACGAATTGCGGTCCGACGGCGGCGAGGTCGACGTCGAGCCGGTTGGTGTGCGAGAACACCGCGACCGCGAACCCGACGATGCCGACGAAGACCGGGATCGTCGCCGCCGAGACGATGGCCGCACGGCGATCGAAACCGTTGCGCGCCCGCTCGAACCAGAGCGCGACGAGGATCGCGAGCGCCGGCAGCACCAGCGCGACATAGTTCGGCAGCTTCGTGTTCGCGAAGCTGAAGAACACGAACGGCACGATCGTCCACGCGAGCGCCAGCCGCGCGAAGGCCGCTTCGGGACGGCGCGCGTCGCGCCACGCTGCAGCGAACGCTACGGGAACGAACGCGATCCACGGAAAGAAGCCGAGAATCAGCACCGGGACGTAGTACCAGAACGGGCCGCGCTGGTTTTCGATCACGCCCGTGTAGCGGCCGACGGTGTAGTGACCGATCAGCTCGATCAGCGCGCCGCTGCCGACGCGCGAGGTCAGCGCGATGAACCACGGAAGCGTCACGACGAGGTATGCCAGCACGGCGAGCACGACGGCGCGCGCGCTCGGGCCGGCGAGCCGTCCGGCGCGCCGTTCCCAAACGAGCCACGTCGCGATGACGAGCACGGTGATGACCGGCGCCACCGGACCCTTCGCCAGCGTTCCGACGGCGAGCGCGAGCGCGCCGCACACGAATGCGGTGTCGCGCCGGCGCGCGGTCCCCGACGGTTCGAACGCGCGATACCACCACAGCACCGCGGCGGCGATCGCAAAGTCGAGCAGCGCGTCCATGATCGCGAGCCGTCCGACGATCGCCTGCATCAGGCTCGTCGAGAGCACGATCGACGCGATCATCCCGGCGCGTTCGCCGGCGATTCGCGCGGTCGCGTAACCGACGGCTCCGCCCATCGCGATCGTCGCGAGCGCCGAGGGCAAGCGCAACGCAAGTGCCGAGACGCCGAGCACCTTCGCGAACGCCGCCGCGAACCAAAAGTACAGCGGCGGCTGGATGAACCACGGCTGCGCGTTGAGGTGCATCACCACCCAGTCGTGGGTGAGCAAAATCTCGCGAGCGACCTCGCCGTATGCGGTCTCGCTGTTGTCCCACAGGGTGCCGGTGCCGAGGGCCGGCAGGGTGACGAGCGCGGAGAAGAGGGCCCCGAGGAGTGCCGCGCGCGCGGGGACGGATCGCATCTGCTGGAAGATAGGGCTTGTGTATCCCGTCGCCCTTTCGCTGCGCGGTCGGCGAGCGCTCGTCTTTGGTGGCGGCAGCGTTGCCGAACGCAAGATTCGCGGCTTGCTCGAAGCCCAAGCGTTCGTCACGGTCGTCAGCCCGACGCTCAGCGCGGCGGTCGCTTTGCTCGCCGAGGAGGGTCGCGTCGCGTGGGAGGCACGGCGCTACGAGGCCGGCGACCTGGCTCGAGCGTTCCTCGCCTTCGCCGCAACGGACGACGACGCGACCAACGCGACGATCTCCGCCGACGCGCGCCGAGCCGGCGTGCTCGTGAACGACGCCTCGGAGGCGGGTCGCGGCGATTTCGCGACGCCGGCCGTTCACCGCTCGGGCGCGCTGACCGTCACGGTCGACTCCGCCGGGCTCTCGCCGTCGTTCACCAGGCGCATCCGTGACGAGCTGGGGGTGCAGTTCGATGCGCGCTACGCCCGCGCCGCCGCCACGCTGGGTGCACTCCGGGAGCGCGTCCAGGCGGTCGTCCCGGCGCCGATGCGTGCCGAGGTGATGCGGCACTTCGCCGAACGCGACATCGAAGAGCTGGCCTCCATGGTCCCCTCGGCGGTCGAGCACGAGGTCGAGCGAACGGTCGACACGCTGACCGGCGTCGTGCCGGCGCAGAACCGGCCGCTGGTGGCCGCGACCCGCGCCAGCCAATTGGCGATGACGCAGACCAAAGGCGTCATGGCGACCCTCGCGCGCGCCGGTATCCCGTCCACGATCCTCGAGGTGACGACCCGTGGCGACGCCGTGCAGGACCGGGCGATCGCCGCGATCGGCACCGACAACGTCTTCGTCACGGAACTCGAGCTGGCACTGCGCGAAGGACGGGCCGACTACGCGGTTCACTCGTGCAAGGACCTGCCGAGCACCCTCGCGGGGGACATGACGCTCGCGGCGATCACCGGCCGCGAGGACGCGCGCGACGCCTATTGCAGCGAGCGGTACGCCGCGTTCGACGACCTCCCGCCGGGAGCGCGGGTCGGCACCTCGTCGCCGCGCCGCCGTGCCCAGCTGCGCGGGCTGCGCCCCGACCTCGTCTACGACGACGTACGCGGCAACGTCGACACGCGTCTGCGCAAGCTGCGAACCGGCGACTACGACGCGATCGTGCTGGCCTGCGCGGGGCTGAACCGGCTCGGCCTGCGGGCCGCCCACACCGTTCCGTTCGACCCGGCGCAGCTCACCCCGGCGGTCGGCCAAGGGGCGCTGGGGATCGAGACCCGCGACGGCGATCCGCTCGCGGCCCGGCTAGACGCCATCCTCGGCGACCCCGCGACGACGATCGCAGTCCGCGCCGAGCGGGCCTTCCTGCGCACCCTGCGCGGCGGCTGCGCGGCCCCCGTCGGTGCCCATGCCGCATGGGAAGCGGGGATGCTCCGCATCGCCGGGGCGATCGCCGCGCTCGACGGCTCGCGGGTGCTGCGCGCGGCGCGCCAGACCAGCCTCGCCCTGGAGGATCTCGCAGCGGCCGAGGCGCTGGGCGTCGACCTCGCGGTCGGGTTGCTCGGGGCGGGCGGCGCCGCACTGCTGGGGGCGACCCCGCTCGCGGGACGGCTGTTTCTGCTCCCCCGTACACAAGAGCGGCCGAGCCGGATCGCGCCGGCTCTGCGCGAGGCAGGCGCCGAGGTGGTCGAAGCGCGAGACAGCGAAGCCGCAAGAACGGCACTTGGCGGCCGGGTGCCGAATGTGATTCTCTTCCCCTCGTCGGGTGCGGTGGGCGCGATGGCGGAGTATCTCTCGGGGCTGCGCCGGGACGGCCATCGGCCGCTGGTCGCAGCGATGGGTCCGGCGTCGTCGCAAACGGCGCAGGCCGAGGGCTGGCGACCGGACGTGGTTGCACCCTCTGCGGAAGTTGGAGCGTTCGTACAAACCGTGTTGCTCTTCGTGCTGGAAAACAGCGGATGAACCTCGCTCAACGGACTCGCCTGACCGCGCGGCCGCGGCGCCTGCGCTCGAACGCGGCGATGCGCGCGCTCGTGCGCGAGACGCAGGTCAACCGCGACGGCCTCGTTCAGCCGCTCTTCGTGGTGGACGGGAGCGGGATCGTCCAGCCGATCGGCTCGATGCCCGGCGTCAGCCGCTACTCGGTCGACCGGGTCGTCGCGGAGTGCCGCGAGCTCGACGCCGCCGGGGTGCGCTCCGTCCTGCTCTTCGGCATTCCCGACGCCGCCGACAAGGACGCGTACGCGACGGCGAATTTCGATCCGAGCGGCATCGTGCAGCGTGCAGCGCGCGCGATCAAGGACGCGCTCCCCGCCATGCTCGTGATCGCGGACGTATGCAACTGCGAGTACACCGATCACGGGCACTGCGGAATTCTGGATCCGGCGGGCGACGTCGACAACGACAGCACACTCGAGGTGCTGGCCAAGACGGCGCTGAGCTACGCCCGCGCCGGCGTCGACATCGTCGCGCCTTCGGACATGATGGACGGCCGCGTCGCGGCGATCCGTACCGCGCTCGACGACGAAGGCTTCACCAAGACCGCGATCATGTCGTACGCGGCGAAATATGCCTCGGCGTTCTACGGACCGTTTCGCGAAGCGGCCGAGTCGACGCCGTCGTTCGGCGACCGGCGCAGCTACCAGATGGACCCCGCCAACGGCCGCGAAGCGCTCAAGGAAGTGCGGCTCGACATCGATGAAGGCGCCGACATCGTGATGGTCAAGCCGGCGATGGCGTATCTGGACGTCGTGCGCGCGGTGCGCGACATCACCGACCTGCCGCTCGCGGTCTATCACGTCAGCGGCGAGTATTCGATGCTCAAAGCCGCGGCGGAACGCGGCTGGATCGACGAAGAGCGCGCGATCGACGAAACGCTCACCGCGATGGCGCGCGCCGGCGCCGACATCATCATTACCTATTTTGCCAAAGACTATCTCCGGAGAACCCGGTGAGCACGTCCGACACCATTGGCGTGTGCGTGCTCGCAGGCGGCGAGGCTACGCGGTTGCCGGGGAAGCTTGCGCTCACGGTTGGTGACGTGCCGATGCTGGTGCGCGTGTTCCGCAACGTTTCGCCGGCCGGGGAGACGTGGCTGTCGACGAAGGGTGAGCTGGCGGCGGAGATCGCCGAGCAGATCGACGCCCCGCAGGTGGTCGATCGCTGGCCGCTCCGCGGTCCGCTCTCGGGCTTGCTCTCGACGATGAACGCGATGCGCACGACGTGGGTGTTCGCGGTGGCCGGCGATGCGCCGTTCGTCGACGCCGCCTTCGTCGCGACGCTCGCCGCGCGCATCGCACCCGAGGTCGAAGCGATCGTGCCGATGCACGACGCGAACGCGAAGCGCTTCGAACCGCTGGCCTCGCTCTATCGCCGCGAAGCGTTCTTGCGCGAGGGGATGCCGGTGCTGCTCGGCGGCGGCGGCGCGTTGCGCCTCGTGATCGACCGGCTCAAAACGACGTTCGTCCCGGTCCGCGACGAGAAGATCTTTGCCAACGTGAACACGCCCGCCGAGTACGCCGCGCTGCGCGAGGTGCTGACGTGAGCGGCCCCTCGAACGCTTTGCGTCCCGCCTCCGAAGCGGCGTTCGCCGCGGCGAAGCGGGTGATTCCGGGCGGCGTGAACTCGACGGTTCGCGCGTTCAAAGGCGTCGGCGGCACGCCGGTGTTCGTGCGCAGCGCGCGCGGCGCGTACCTGACCGACGTCGACGGTCACCGCTATTTGGATTACGTCCTCTCCTGGGGTCCGATGATCGCCGGGCACGCCCACCCGGCCGTCGTCGAAGCGGTCCAGCGCGCCGCCGAGGGGGGCACGTCGTTCGGCACGCCGACCGAGGCCGAGACCGAACTGGCCGAGCTGATCGTCGCGGCGGTCCCGTCGATCGACAAAGTCCGGTTCTGCTCGTCGGGGACGGAGGCGACGGCCAACGCCGTGCGCTTGGCGCGCGGCTTCACCGGCCGCGACAAGTTCATCAAGTTCGAGGGCTGCTATCACGGCAGCGCCGATCCGTTTCTGATCGCCGCGGGGTCGAGCGCGCTGACGATGGGTGTGCCGAACTCGAAGGGCGTGCCGGCCGGAACCGCGCGCGACACGATCATCGTGCCGTACAACGACGCATCCGCCGTGCGCGCCGCGTTCGAGGCCAACCCGGGCGCCATCGCGGCGGTGATCGTCGAACCGTACGTCGGCAACATGGGCTTCGTCGCGCCGCTCCCCGGTTTCTTGAGCGCCCTGCGGACGCTGACCCGTGAGTTCGGTGCGCTGCTGATCTTCGACGAGGTGATGACCGGGTTCCGAATCGGATACGCGGGCGTTCAGGGGCGCGAAGGCGTCCTGCCCGACATCACCACGCTCGGCAAAGTGATCGGCGGCGGGCTTCCGGTCGGGGCGTTCGGGGGCACCGCCGAGATCATGGACCGGCTGACCCCCGACGGCGACGTGTTCCAGGCCGGCACGCTCTCGGGAAATCCTCTGGCGATGGCCGCCGGGATCGCCACGCTGCGACTCTTGTCGCCCGCGACGTTCGTGCATCTCGAAGGGCTTGCGATGCGGTTCTGCACAGGCATGAGCGGCGTGTTCCGCCGGCACGGCGTCCCGCACACGGTGGGCGCGGCCGGATCGATGTTCGGATTCTTCTTCACCGACGGCCCGGTGACCGATCTCGCCAGCGCGAAGACCGCGGATACGGCGCTGTACGGCCGCTTCTTCCACGCGATGCTCGACCGCGGGTTCTACTTCGCGCCCTCGCAGTTCGAAGCCGGTTTCCTCTCGCTGGTCCATACCGACGCCGAGATCGACGGAACGATCGCAGCGGCCGACGACGCGCTCGCACTCGCGCTTCAAGGTGACGTCGTATGCCGTTAGTGTGTCTGGGTCTCTCGCACCACACGGCGCCGGTCGACGTGCGCGAGCGTCATGCGTTTCCGACCGCGATGATGGGCGAGGCGCTGGTCGCGCTGCGCGACTACGAAGCGGTGCGCGAAGCGCTGATGCTGCAGACCTGCGGCCGGCTCGAAATCTACGCGGAACTCGAAGACTACGAGTCCGGTGTCGGCCAGCTCAAGACGTATCTCAACAACTTCCGCCACAGCGACGTCAGCGACATGGACTCGTACATGTACACGCTGCTGGGGACGCAGGCGATCGATCATCTGTTCCGGGTGAGCACGGGCCTGGACTCGATGCTGATCGGCGAGGCGGAGATCCTGGGTCAGGTCAAAGACGCGTACGTGCAGGCGCAGCGCGCGCGCTCGCTCGGCAAGACCCTGCACACGCTGTTCCGCGAGGCGCTCGAAGCGGGCAAGAACGCGCGCGCGCAGACCGCGATCTCCAGCGACTCGACGTCGGTCGCCACGGCGGCCGTCGGTTTCGCGAAGCAGCACGTCGGCGACCTCGCCGGCAAGATCGTGCTGGTGATCGGCGCCGGCAAAATGGGCGCGGCCGCCGCCCGCCGCATGCGCGATGAAGGCGCCGCGCAGATCGTCGTCCTCAACCGTTCGCACCGCCGCGCGCGCGACGTCGCCGACCAGATCGGCGAAGCCGCGCGCACCGCCGACATGCCGGGGCTCGTGAACGCGCTCAAAGAAGCCGACGTCGTCGTGACGTCGACCGGTGCGTCGCACTTCATCGTCACGCCCGGCAACGTCGCCGAAGCGATGCTGGCGCGGCCGCACCGCCCGCTCTTCATGGTCGACATCGCCGTTCCGCGCGACGTCGATCCCGAGGTGACGCGCATCCCGGGCGTCGGTCTGATCGACATCGACGGCCTCAAAGATCTGGTGGACGTCACGCTGGAGAAACGGCGCGAAGCGATTCCGCTGGTCGAAGAGATCATCGCGACGCACGTCGAGCGGTTCGCGCAATGGTATCAGTCGCGCGTCGCGGTGCCCGTCATCTCGTCGCTGATGCAGAAAGCCGAATCGATCCGCGCGGCCGAGATGGAACGCCTGCTGGCGCGCTGCCCGGAGCTGAGCGAACGCGAGCGCAGCCTGGTCACCGGAATGTCGCTGACGATCGTCTCGAAGCTGCTGCACAGCGCGATCGTGCGGATCCGCGACAAGGCGGTCGAGAACCGTGCCGAAGCGCTGACGCACGCGCGGATGCTGGACGAGCTCTTCGAGCTGCAGGCCCACACCGGCGCCGCCGAATCGTTCGCGCCCGCGGGCCTCGACGAAGAAGAGTGAGGGCGCCCGGCAAAGTCTGGCTGGTCGGCGCCGGGCCCGGCGATCCGGGACTGCTCACGCTCAAGGGTGCGCGAGCGCTGGCGCACTGCGACACGCTGGTGTACGACTACCTCGCGTCGCCCGCGATCGTCGCGTTCGCGCCGCCGGACTGCGAGAAGATCTACGTCGGCAAGAAAGCGGGCGCGCATACGCTCTCGCAGGACGAGATCACCGCGCTGATCGTGCGGCTCGGCCTGGCGGGAAAGAAGGTCGTCCGGCTCAAGGGCGGCGACGTCTTCGTGTTCGCGCGAGGCGGCGAGGAAGCGCGTGCGCTGGCCGAAGCCGGCGTTCCGTTCGAGATCGTCCCCGGCATCTCGTCGGCGCTCGCGGCGCCCGCGTACGCCGGGATCCCGGTCACCCACCGCGACCACAACACCGCGTTCACCGTCGCGACCGGCCACGAAGACCCGACCAAGGGCTACTCGTCGCTCGATTTCGCGAAGCTGGCGAATCCCAAGGCAACGACGATCTTCCTGATGGCGATGGGGAATCTCGCCGGAATCGTCGGTGAGCTGCGGACTCACGGTCTGCCCGGCGAAACGCCGGTCGGGATCGTGCACGAGGGAACGAAACCGACGCAGCAGGTGGTGACCGCGACGATCGACACGATCGTGGCAGAGATCGCGCGGAGCGGCATCACCGCGCCGGCGATCGTGGTGATCGGCGACGTCGTGAAGGAACGCGAGCACATCCGCTGGTTCGACGCGCAGCCGCTGTTCGGCAAGCGCGTGCTCGTCACGCGCCCGGTTCATCAAGCCGACGATCTCGCGACGCAACTTTGGGAAGCCGGAGCCGAGCCGATCGTCGCGCCGACGATCGTGATCGGGCCGCCCGACGATCCGCGGCCCGCGCGCGACGCGGTCGCCGCGATTCGCGAGTACGCGTGGGTCGCGTTCACCAGCCGTAACGGCGTCGACGCGTTCTTCGACGTGCTGGGCGAGCTCGGCCGCGACGCGCGCGCGTTCGGCGACACGAAGATCGCCGCGATCGGACCGAAGACCGCCGAGGCGCTCGCCGCGCGCGGGCTGCGCGTGGACCTCGTACCGCCCGTGTTCGTCAACGAAGCCGTCGCGCCGGAACTGCTCGCGCGCTCCGCGCCGGGCGAGCGCATCTTGCTGTTCCGCGCGCAAGAGGCACGCGACGTGCTTCCCGACACGCTTCGCGAGGGCGGCCGGCGTGTCGACGTCGCCGCGGCGTACAAGACACGTTTCGTCGACGATACCGAACTGGCCGCGAAGGCCGAGCGCGCCGACATCGTGACCTTCACCAGCTCGAGCACCGTCGCGGGCTTCGTCCACAACATCCCCGGTGCGGGACCTCTGCTCGCGGCGAAGACGGTGGCCGCCATCGGGCCGATCACCGCGCAGACGGCACGGGACGCCGGAATCCGGGTCGACGTGGTCGCCGAGGAGTTCACGGTCGAAGGCCTCCTGCGAGCCCTTACCGCGACCGCCGCCTAGGCCCATCCGCGGGTCCGCGGGCGGAAGGCGCATTCCGGGCGGGGAACCGGCCGTTTCTATTCCACGCTCGCGAAGCGGGTTGAAGAGGAGCTGGTTTCAATGTGTACCGATCTGATGCTCACATCGACCGATGGCGCGATCGTCCACGGCCGCAGCATGGAGTTCGCCGAACTCAATTCCCAAATCGGCCTGAACGCCGCCAACACGAGCTACAAGTCCGTCGGCGCGAACAACGGGACGGGGCTGACGTGGACGTCTCTTTACAACTACGTCTCCATGACCGCCGACAATTCGATAACTGGGCGCTCGGGATGAATGCGACCGTCGCCGAGCATCGCCGCGATCCAGCCGCCGAGCGGCGCGCCCAGCGTCGTGGTGTATCAGAATACTTCACTCGGCATCTTGCTGACGCTGCATTTCACGCTGTACGATGCGACCGGCGACAGCGCGGTCATCGAGTACGTCTCGAACGGCAGCGGGGGAAGCGCCATCTCGATCATCACGCCGAACCCGGTCGGCGTGTGCACGATCAAGAACTTCGCAACGCTCGACCCGAATCTGGCGATCCCGATCCAGCCGAACCCGCTGGGAACGTACAATCTCGTCTTCCACCTCCTGAACGGCGTCGACATCCCCTACGGGGTCAGCGAGGGCGAGTATCCCGCGAAAAGCGGGCCACCGACGACCGGCTACGACCACACGCAATGGATCGTGGTGAAGGACTTGGACGAACTTGGTCTTTCAGACGCGATTTTACGGCAACATGCTCGTGTACCAAGTCGAACTGGCCAAACGTGACGTGGCCGAGCACTCCCGCGTCGTACCCCGTCCCGCCGTCGCAATTTCCGACGCAGGCGATCGACATCACCACCGCGCTCGTACCGGCGTCATGATGCGATGAGGCCGATCGACGTCGTCGTCGGTCTCGTCTTCGCCGGCGCGATCGCGGCTGCCGCGTGGCGAGCGCACGCGCTGACGCGCGGCGGCGCGCTGGCCGCACTCGCCGTCGGCACGTTGACGTACGCGAGCGGCACGCTGGGCTTCACCCTCGTGCTGCTCGCGTTCTTCGTCCCCTCGGTGCTGTTGTCGCGCCTGGGGAGGGCGCGCAAACGCGCGCTCGTCGACGTCGGCAAGGGCGGCGCGCGCGACGCGCTGCAGGTGCTCGCCAACGGCGGCGTCGCCACCGCCTGCGCCCTGGCGTGGGCGCTGACCCACGACGTTCGCTGGGCGGCCGCGTTCGCCGGCGCGTACGCCGCCGCGACCGCCGATACGTGGGCGACCGAGATCGGCACGCTGGCGCGCCAGCCGCCGCGATCGATCCTCACCCTGCGGCCGATTCCGACCGGACTCTCGGGCGGCATCACGCTGCCGGGGACGCTGGCGGAGATCGGCGGCGCCGTCTGGCTCGGCGCCGTCGCATTGCCGGCGATCGCGCTGGCCTCTATCAGCGGGAACGGCAGCTTCTGGTGGCCCATTCCCCGCACCATCGTACCGATGGTGCTGACGTTCGCGGCGATGCCACTCGGCGGGATCGCCGGGGCGACGCTCGACTCGATCCTCGGCGCGACGCTCCAGGAACTTCGGCAGTGCGAGACCTGCGACCGCACGTGCGAGACGAACCCCCATGCCTGCGGAACCCCGACTCGCCTCATCCGCGGCCTTCGCGGCGTCTCCAACGACTTCGTGAACCTGCTCGCCACCGCAGCGGGCGCGCTGGTCGCGTTCGCGCTGATCTAGCCGAGACAGGGCGCCGGGCGCCTCACACCGCACACAACGGCGACGCGAATCGCGTCTTCGGTTCGAGGGAGTGACGTTTTGAAGCGCCTTGGTTTTGCCGTTCTCGCAAGCCTGCTGCTCCTTCCGTGCGCCGCCCGCGCGCAAGGGACTCCGCCCGTCGCGCCGAGCACGCCGGCTTCCGAGGATGCAAACGCGCCCGTACGCGCGATCCTCGCGAACGGCATGCACGTCATTCTGCTGCGCAACAACCTCGCGCCGGTAGCGACGACGCTTATGTCGTACGGCGTCGGCTCCGACGACGACACGATGCCGGGGATCGCGCACGCCACCGAACACATGCTCTTCCGCGGGACGACCACCGTCTCAGCCGGTCAGCTCGCCGACATCGCGGCGCGCATGGGCGCAGAGTACAACGCGATGACGACGTTCCAGTCCACGCTGTACTACTATAAACTCCCGTCGTCGTACGTCGACCTGGCGCTGCACATCGAAGCCGACCGCATGAACAACGCGACGATCCGCGCCGCCGATTGGGCGACCGAACGCGGCGCGATCGAACAGGAGATTCGGGCGCAGGAGAGCGCGCCGACGTACGCGATCGGGCAGAAGCTCAAGCAGACCTTCTTCGCGGGGACGCCGATCGCCACGGCCTCGGGCGGCACGGTTCCGAGCTTCGAGAAGATGACGGCCGAGGACATTCGCGCTTTCTATCGCTCGTGGTACAAGCCCAGCAACGCGACGCTGATCGTCGCCGGCGACATCGACCCGCAGCAAACGCTGGCGCACGTCCACGAGCAGTTCGACGCGATCCCGGACGGCACGCTGCCCGCGCGAACGCCGATCGACGTCCCGCCGCTGACGAGCTCGACGGTCGAGTCGTCGATCGATTTCCCGATCGGTTTCGGCGTTCTCGCCTACCGCATTCCCGGCACGAACGCGAGCGACTACGCCGCCTCCGAGGTACTTGCCAAGGTGTTCGACAACGGACGCGGCGCTCTCGCCGATCTCGTCGCGTCGGGCAAGGCGCTCGCCGTCGCCAACTTCGCCAACTCGTTCCCCGAGGTCGGGGCGGACTTTCTGCTCGCGGTTCCGGTCCGCGGCGGCAGCCCGCAGTCCGCGCAGGCTGCGGTTTCGGCGGTGCTCCAAAGCTATCGCACCAGCGGCGTGCCGCCCGAGCTGATCGACGCCGCGAAGGTACGGCTACTGAGCGCGCAAGCCTACCGGCAAGCCTCCATTACGGGGCTGGGCTTCGCCTGGGCCGAGGCGAACGCGCAGCATCAGTCGTCGCCTGACGCGACGTACGACGCGCTCGCCGCGGTGAGGGCCGACGACGTCAACCGCGTGCTGCGCACCTACTTCACCGACGATCATCGCCTCTCGATCGTGATCGCGCCGAAACCATCGAGTACGATGCCGAGGGTCGATCCGAACGCAGGCGTCGAGCGGGTCGGCTACACACCGACGGTGCACGAAGCGCTGCCCGCGTGGGCGCAAACGGCGCTGGAGGCGCCGCTGCGCGCGCCGGCCGACGAGACGGCTACCCGCTCGGTGCGCTTGCCGAACGGGATCCGCTACTCGGTGCGCCGCGAGACGACCGCCCCGACGATCGTCGTGCGCGGCGTCATCCGCACCAGTCCCGCGCTCTACGAACCGAAGGGCAAAGACGGTGTCGGCCTGATCCTCGCCGACCTCATGCCATGGGGAACGACCTCGCTCGACCGCAAGGCGTACGAGGCGCAGTTCGACGCGATCGCCGGCAGCGCGAAACTGGGCACCGCGTTCAGCGTCACCGTCCAGGCGAAAGACTTCGAACGCGGGATGGAGCTGCTGGCCGACGGCATGCTGCGACCCGCGCTCCCGGCGGACGGCTTCGCGGTCGTCAAAGCTGCGACGCTGCAGTCCGTCGGCATCAGCAACAAGCTGCCAAAAACGAAGGCCGAGCTCGCGCAGCGGCTGGCGATGTATGCGCCGGGTGATCCGCATCGGCGCGACGTCACGGAGAAGACCGTCGGCGCGGTGACGCTCGACGACGTGAAGCGGTACTACCGCTTTTCCTACCGGCCGGACGAGACGACGCTGGCAATCGTCGGCGACGTCGCGCCCGCTCGCGTAGCTGCGGCGATGAAGATCTACTTCGGCGGCTGGAAAAATGCGGGAAAACCGCCGACGTTTCAGTATCCGCGCCTCAAGCAGAAGATGGACCCGGCCAAGACCGTCGTCGTCAAGTCCCCGACCAACGCGCAGTCGGAAGTCACGCTCACGCAGCTGTTCCGCATGTCGCGCGCGGACGCCGACTACGTGCCGCTGCTCCTGGCGAACACGATGCTCTCGGGCGAAGGCACGGGCTCGCTGCTGTTCGAGGAGTTGCGCACCCGGCACGGCTACGTGTACACGGCCGATTCGAACTTTCACGTCGATCTCAACGGGGCCGAGTTCAGCGTGTCGTTCGCGAGCGATCCGAAGAACGTGTCCAAAGCGAACGCGGCCGTGGTCGCGATGATCAAGCGCTTGCAGACGCATCCGCTCGCCGAGGTCGAGCTGCAGCGCGCCAAAGCGCTTTTGCTCGCGCAGCGCGTGCTGCCGCTGGACTCGTATACGGGCCTTGCCGGCGACATGCTGAGCGGAGCGGAGGAGGGCTTCGAGAGCACCGGGGGCGAGCAGTGGTTCTGGACCGCGCTGCTGCGCACGACTCCCGCTCAGCTCGAGCACGCGCTGCGCCGGGTCGATCCCGCTCGCTTCACCCGCGTGATCGTCGAACCCGGCAAATAGCCCCACTACGAGCGCGGCACGCGACGCTCGGCCCTCCTGCCTAGGAAGGGGCAACGCGCATCGGTCGATCCGGGGCGATGCAAGTGGCGAAACCTACATCGGTCGACGTGTAGTCCAAGCCATCGTGCGACCATCATCGCACGCTATTTATGGCAACCGAACTCGTCAAAGATCGCGACGTCAGCGAAAGTGGCACCCGGCTGATCCTGATCACCCTCGGGATCATCGCGGCGACGCTCATGCAAACGCTCGACGCGACGATTGTGAACGTCGCGCTCCCGACGATCCAGGGCAACCTCGGCGCCACCCAGGAAGAAGGCGCCTGGGTCGTCACCGGCTACATCATCTCGGCGGTCATCGTGATCCCGATGACGCCCTGGCTGCAAGCCCGCTTCGGACGCCGGCAATACTACACCGTCGCGATCGTCGGCTTCACGATCGCCTCAGTCCTGTGCGGCATCGCCGGCTCGATTCAGGAATTGATCCTCTTCCGGATCGTCCAAGGGCTGTTCGGCGGCGGCCTCGTCGCGACCGGACAGGCGGCGCTCCGCGACACGTTCCCCCCGCGCATGCTCGGCGCTTCGCAGGCGGTGTTCGCGATGGGCGCACTCGTCGGCCCGTCGGTCGGTCCGACCGTCGGCGGCTGGCTCACCGACAACTTCTCGTGGAACTGGATTTTCTTCATCAACGTCGCGCCCGGGGTCCTCGCCGCCATCATCGTGTGGACGATGATGCGCAATCCGACCGATCCGAAGCCGGTCCCCATCGACGGTGTCGGCCTCGCGCTCCTCGCGATGGGCCTGGGTTCGCTGCAGTACATCCTCGACGAAGGTCAGCGCAACGACTGGTTCTCCGATCCGGTGATTCGCCTCTTCGGCTTCACGACCGTCGCCGGCATCGCCACGTTCATTTGGTGGGAGCTGTACGGCGCGAAGCGGCCGCTGGTCGATCTGCGGGTGTTCAAATACCGCGCGATCGCTGCCGGCAGCATGCTCGGGTTCGCCATCGGCGCGGTCCTCTACGGCGCGACCGTCATCCTTCCGCAATACGTGCAAGGCGTGCTCGGCTTCACCGCGACGCTCTCGGGCGAGCTCATCTTCGTGCGCGCGGCGTTCATCGCGCTGCTGACGCCGTTCATCGCTAGGCTCGCCGGAAGCGGGAAGATCGATACGCGCATCCTGCTCGTCGTCGGGTTCACGCTCATCGGCGCGAGCCAGATCTGGCTCGGCAACATCACGACCTCGCAGAACGATTTCAACTCACTGCTCGGGCCGGCGATCATGGCCGGAGTCGGCCTCGCAATGCTGTTCGTCCCGATCTCGATCGCGGTGCTGAGCTCGATTCCGCCGAACGTGGTGCCGAAGGCGACGTCGTTCCAGGCACTCTCACTGCAGCTCGGCGGTTCGTTCTCGACGGCCGCGCTCATCACGCTGCTCAGCCGCCGAAGCGCCTTCCACCAAGCGGTACTGGCGCAGACCGCGACGCCGCAGAACCCAGCCCTGCAACTGCTGCAGCAGCAGATGCACAACGCCACGGGCGCGATCTTGGACCTCTACCAGCTCATCCTGCAGCAGTCGACCGTCATGGCGTACGCCGACGCGCAGTGGGCGCTCGGCGCCCTTACGTTCTTCCTGCTGCCGCTGGTCTTCGTGCTCCCCCGCCGCCGCAAAGGCGCCGCCCGAGTCGACATTCCGGCCGAATAAAGACTAGCCCGTGGCTTCGGCTCTCGTGCCGAAGTTTTTGTCGAGGTAAGGAATGATGTCGTCATCGTCGTCGAGGACGACGTCGCCGTCGACCAGGACGGGGATCGACGTCTGGCCGGACGCCTGCTTGACCTCACCGCGCTCCGCGTGGGAGCGCGGGACGTTGACCGTCTTGTAATCCAGCAGCAGATCGGTCATCTTCGCGCGCACTCGTGCGCAATAGCCGCACCATTCGGCTTGATAGAGGACCATGTCAGTTTGTCGACCCATTTCTTCTCGTAAAAGGACAATTCTGAGAGAAAAAGGTTGCGCCCGCGCCGCCGTCGGATTCCTCCGAGCCTAAAGGGCAATGGTCAACCGCGCGTTCCCCCCACGGCGTGACCGCACCGCGATCGCCCTGTCGATCGCACTCCATTGCTGCGTCCTGGCCTTCGTCGCGACGATCGCCGTGCCGGCGTTCGGTCCCGACGTCCAAGACGAGCGGACGCTGATCACCGGCATCATCCGGATCGAGCACCGCACGCCGCCGCGAATCGCCCACGTCCGCCCCGCGACCCTGCCGCCGCCGACTACGCGCCCGGCCGTCGTGCCGGTCGTCCGGGTCGCCCGCACCGTTTCCCACGCGGCACGGGCGCTGGTCGTCCCCGCCGAGCGGCGGTTCGCAGCCCGCTCGACCGCCGCTCCCGCAAAGGCGGCGAGCACTGCTGCCGCGGGGCCGGTCATCGCCGCCGCCGTTCCACAGCCGCCTGCCGCCGCCGCGTCCGCGACGCCGACCCCGCTGCCGACCGCGAGCCCGGCGCCGGTCGCCGCGGACGCCCACGAGGACGGGATCGGCAACTTCGGTGAGGACTATCCCGCCAAGGTCGACCCCGAATCGCGCGGCATGCTCTTCGCCGGAATCTCCGATGCCGTGCAGTTGCGCGTGACCGTCGACGAAAGCGGCCACGCCGTCGCGATCGAATTCGTGCGCGCGCCGGCCGATCCGGCGACGATGCAGGAACTGCGCAACCGGCTGCTCGCCGCCCGCTTCATCCCCGCCGTCTGCAACGGACTGCGCTGCACCGGAACGGTCCCGCTGCACAATTAAAAGAGCCCGCTGTACGGCGGGCTCTTCGACTGAGGTACGGTGAGCGTCAGTGTTTTTCGATGTCGAACGGAAGGCCGAGTTCGCCCGCCATCTTTTGCAGCCCGTCCCACACTTTCACGTGGACGGGCACGCCGTGCTCGCGGTTGTAGAGCGTCTTCTCGTGTTCGATCTCGCCCGCAACGTAGATGCGGTCCTGGCCCGGGGCTTTCGCTGAATCCTTGAACGCGCGCAGCTCGGTGTCCATGTCGGCTTTGAACTGCTCGGGATCGCGGAAACCGTCGATCTTGAACGCCGCGAAGAAGTGCGAGATCTTGCCGGGCAGCGGCGGGTCGTTCGGGAGCGGGAGATCGTTGCCGAACGCGCCGCCCGAGAGCACGCCGCAGAGGATGTCGACCAGCAAGCCGAGGCCGTAGCCTTTGTGGCCGCCGCCGTCGACACCGAAGCCCCCGAGCGGCAGCAGCGCCCCTTTGAGCGCGACCTGCGGGTCGAGCGTTTCGTGTCCTTCGGAGTCGATCGCCCAGCCCGGGTTGAGCTTCTTCTCTTTGCGGTTGTAGACTTCGAGCTTGCCCTTCGGCACGGTCGTCGTCGCGAAATCGAGCACGAAGGCCGGTTCGTTCTTCGCCGGGATCGCGAACGCGAGCGGGTTGGTGCCGAGCATGATGTCGCGGCCGAACGTCGGCGCACCGTAGCGCACGCTGTTCGTCGAGGCGACGCCGATCATGTTGCGGTCGAGCGCCATCATCGCGTAATAGCCGGCGATGCCGTAGTGGTTCGAGTTGCGTACCGCACCGAACGCCGCGCCGCTCTGCGCGGCCTTGTCGAGCACCTTCTCCATCGTGCGCTTGGCAGTCGGATGGCCGAGGCCGTTGCCCGCATCCGCCAGGATCGACGTCGCGGTCTCGCGCGGCGTCGTGACGTTGGGAACCGGGACGAGCTGGCCGGCTCGGATGCGGCTGACGTAGTACGACTCGAGCCGCGCGACGCCGTGCGATTCGATCCCGCGCAGGTCCGCGGCGACGAGGACGTCCGCGACGATCGCCGCATCCGCGGGCGTGACGCCGACTTTCTCGAGCGCAGCGGATACGAAGTTTTTGAGACCCGTCTCGGTCGAGAGCCGGTACTCGGACGTCAGGACGTCTGCCACGATTCCTCCGGTATGAAAAAAGCACCGCGGGCGTGCGGCCCGCCGCACGAGTGTACCCCGGCGGCCGTGCCGAATCTACGACCGATGACCCATCGAAGGGCTGAGGGCACGCCGGCCTTCGATGCCGAGCTTCTCGACGCGCTCCGCACCGCCGTCCCGGGCGGGCTCCTGACCGCCGCCGAGGATCTGATCGCCTACGGCTTCGACGGAACCTTCTACGAGCGCACCCCGCCCCTGGTCGTCCTGCCCACGACGACCGCCCAGGTATGCGCGGTCCACCGCATCGCGACCGAGCGGCGCATCCCGCTGACCCCGCGAGCGATGGGGAGCGGCCTCTCCGGCGGCGCCGTGCCGCTCGACGGCAGCATCGTGCTGGGCGTCGCCCGCATGGACCGCATCCTGGGGATCGATCCGATCGACGGGGTCGCGGTCGTCCAGCCGGGCGTGATCACCGCGAAGCTGCAGGCCGAGGTCGAGAAGATCGGCCTGTTCTACCCGCCGGACCCCTCGAGCCTCAAGCAAAGCGCGATCGGCGGAAACGTCGCGGAAAACGCGGGCGGCGCGCGCGGCCTCAAATATGGCGTGACCGGCGACTACGTGCTCGCGCTGGAGGTCGTGCTGCCGGACGGCACACCGATCCGCACCGGCGGCCGCACGGTGAAGAACGTCACCGGCTACGACTTGCGCCGCCTCTTCACCGGCGCCGAGGGGACGCTCGGGACGATCACCGAGATCACCCTGAAGCTGATCCCGAAGCCGCGCATCGCACGCTCGGCGCTGGCGGTCTTCGACCGCATCGAAGACGCCGCGCGCGCGACGACCGCCGTGATGGCGAGCGGAATCGTGCCGACCGCCGTCGAGCTGCTCGACCAGCTCACCATCCGCTGCATCGAGGAGAACACTCCGATCGGCCTCCCGCTCGACGCCGATGCGATCCTGATCTTCGGCGCCGACGGCAACCACGAGAGCGTCGTCAACGAAGAGATCGCGGCGATCGGCGCGATCGTGCGCGAGCACGGCGCGCGCGCCGTGACGGTCGCCGCGAGCGACGCGGAATCGGAGCGGCTCTGGACCGCGCGGCGCTCGATCTCGCCCGCGCTCGCGCGGCGGCGGCCGAACAAACTCGGCGAGGACATCTGCGTGCCGCGCAGCCGCATCGTCGAGATGGTGACCCGCGTGCGCGAGATCGCCGCCGAGCACCGGCTCGAGATCCCGCAGTTCGGCCACATCGGCGACGGCAATCTCCATCCGAACATCCTGTGCGACAGGCGCGACCGCGAAGAGATGACGCGCGTCGCCGCCGCCGCCCGCGCGATCTTCGAGACCGCGATCGCGCTGGGCGGCACGCTCTCCGGCGAACACGGCATCGGCCTGCTCAAGAAGCAGTTCATGGAGCTGGACGTCGGCACCGACGGGCTCGCGCTCATGCGCAAGATCAAGGACGCGATCGACCCGCTCGGCATCATGAACCCCGGCAAGATCTTCCCCGACCCGGGCGGCGTGGACGCATTCCGGCTGTGAGCTTCATTCTGTGAGCTTCATTCTCGCGCTCGATCAGGGGACGACGAGCTCGCGCGCGATCGTGTTCGATCGGGACGGGGCGGTCGTCGGGTTCGATCAGCGCGAGTTTGCGCAGCATTTCCCGCAGCCGGGTTGGGTCGAGCATGACGCGCGCGACATCTGGAACTCGCAGCGTGACGTGACGGAAGGAGCGCTGCGCAACGCGGGCCTTTCGGCGAGCGACGTCGCGGCGATCGGGATCACGAACCAGCGTGAGACGACGATCCTCTGGGATCGCGCGAGCGGCGAGCCGGTGGCGAACGCGATCGTGTGGCAGGATCGCCGTACGGCGGCGATGTGCGACTCTCTGCGCGCGGGTGGGGTCGGCGAGCTCGTCACCGCGCAGACGGGACTGCTGCTCGATCCGTACTTTTCCGGCACCAAGATCGCGTGGCTGCTGGACAACGTCGAAGGACTGCGCGAACGCGCCGAAGCCGGCGCGATCGCCTTCGGCACGGTCGATTCGTGGCTGATCTGGAATCTGACCGACGGGAAGCGCCACGTCACCGACGTCACCAACGCGTCGCGCACGATGCTCTTCGACATCCACCGTCTGGCGTGGAGCGATGAACTCCTCGCCGCGCTCGACATCCCGCGCGCGGTTCTGCCCGAGGTGCTTCCGTGCACCGCCGACTTCGGCGTGACGGACCCGTCGCTGTTCGGGCGGTCGATTCGCATCGCGGGGGTCGCGGGGGATCAGCAGGCGGCGCTCGTCGGGCAGGCCGGCTTTGCCCCGGGTCTCGCCAAGAACACCTACGGGACGGGATCGTTCGTCGTGCTGAATACCGGCGACCGCGTCGTGCGCAGCGAGCACGGTCTGGTCGCGACGATCGCGTTCGGCTTCGAGCGTGCGAGCGTGACGTACGCGCTCGAGGGTTCGGTGTTCGTAACCGGTGCCGCCGTGCAATGGCTTCGCGACGGGCTTGGGATCATCGCGCGTTCGGAGGACGTCGAGGCGCTGGCGCGCGAGGCCGACGACAACGGCGGCTGCTATTTCGTGCCGGCGTTCACGGGTCTGGGCGCACCGTATTGGGATCCGCACGCGCGCGGCACGATCGCCGGGCTGACGCGCGGGACGACGCGCGCGCATCTCGCGCGCGCGGCGCTCGAAGCGATGGCGTATCAGACGGCCGACGTCGTCGGCGCGATGGAGCGCGACGCGGGGATCACGCTCAAGGAACTCCGCGTCGACGGTGGGGCAGCGGCGAACGGTTTGACCATGCAGTTTCAAGCCGACCTGCTGGGGGTTCCGGTCGTGCGGCCCGCCGTGCTGGAGACGACCGCGCTCGGCGCCGCGTATCTTGCCGGCCTGCACGTCGGCTTTTGGGACGACGTCGAGACGGTCGCGCGGCAATGGCGCGAGGGCGCGCGCTTCGTTCCGGCGATGGAGGCGTCGCGGCGCGACGCGTTGCTGACCGGCTGGAGGCGCGCGGTCGAGCGAAGCCGAGGATGAACCGCGAAACCGCGCTGCGCCGGCTGCCGGGAGAACGCTTCGACGTGCTGGTGATCGGCGGCGGGGCGACCGGCTTGGGCGCGGCGGTCGACGCGGCGTCGCGCGGGTACGCGACCGCGATCATCGACGCCGGCGACTTCGCCAACGCGACGTCGAGCCGGTCGACCAAGCTCGTGCACGGCGGCGTACGGTACTTGCAGCAGGGCAACGTCGGCTTGGTGCGCGAGGCGCTGCGCGAGCGCGCCGCGCTGCGGCGCAATGCGCCACATCTGGTCGACGATCTGGAGTTCGTGGTGCCGGCGTATCGCCGGGTCGACGTGCCGTACTACGCGGTGGGTCTGGCGGCGTACGATCTGCTCGCCGGTCGCTCGGAGTTCGGACGCAGCCGCATTGTCTCGGCCACCCGCGCGCGGGCACGCATCCCCGCGCTTCGCTCGCGCGGTCTGCGCGGCGCGGTCACGTATCACGACGGGCAGTTCGACGACGCACGACTGGCGATCGCGCTGGCGCGCACGGCGGTTGACTGCGGCGCGACGGTCGCCAACTACGTGCGGGCGACGGGTTTCGTGTACGACGCGAACCGGCGCGTCGTCGGCGTGCACGCGGTCGACGCTGAGTCGAAGGCCGAACTCGCGATTCACGCGCGGGTCGCCATCAACGCGACGGGAATCTTCGTCGACGGGCTCCGCGCGCTCGACGAGCCCGGCGCGCCGGCCTTGCTCGCACACAGCCGCGGCTCGCACGTCGTCGTACGGGCCGCAGCTCTCGGTCACGCGACGGCCGCGCTGCTCATTCCGAAGACCAGCGACGGCCGGGTGCTCTTCGCGCTCCCCTGGCACGGTCACGTCGTCATCGGAACCACCGACGTCCCCGTGCCGGCGCCGGAGTCCGATCCGCACCCGAGCGAGGCCGAGATCGCCTACGTCCTCGAGACCGTGAACGGGTATGTCGACGTACCGCTACTCCGCGCCGACGTGCTGGCGACGTTCGCCGGGTTGCGTCCGCTCGTCAACCGGCGCGCGACCTCGACGGCGAAGCTTTCGCGCGAGCACCTCATCGACGTCTCCGCGTCGGGACTCGTAACGATCGCCGGCGGCAAGTGGACGACGTACCGGAAGATGGCGCAGGATGCGGTGGACGCAGCAGCGCGCAGCGCGTCCCTTCCGCCGGCGCCTTCGCGAACCGCGACGCTTCAGCTGCGCGGCGCGATGAGCGAGGTCGTCGACGACGACGTGCTGCGCGTGTACGGGAGCGACGCGTCGGACCTGGCAGCGCTCGTGCGCGACGAGCCGACACTCGGTGAACGGCTGCACGCGGACTTGCCGTACACCGGCGCGCAGGTCGTGTACGCGGCCCGCGTGGAGATGGCGCGCACCGTCGAAGACGTGCTCGCCCGGCGCACGCGAGCGCTCTTTCTGGATGCGCGTGCGGCACGCGAGAGCGCACCGCGCGCCGCTTCCCTCCTGGCGCGCGAATTGGGGCGCGGCGCGGCCTGGGCGGCCGAAGCGTCGGCCGCGTTCGCTCGGCGCGCCGATGCGGCGCTGTGAGAGGGGAGACCCCGACGCCGGTCGCGTAGCACCGAAGTCCGGCGTTCGCCGAGAGGGAGGCTGTGGTGGGCGACCATACCGTCTTTGCCGAGGTCCTCAGGGCTCTCGCCCACGAACGCGCGCGCACCCTCGTCGTCGGCGGCCTGGCGAAACGGCTGCACGGCGAGATCGCCGAGTGTGATGACCATTGCTTGTGGTATGACGCCGAGGACGAGAACGCCGCGAAGGTCTATCGCGCGCTTTCGCGGCTCGGAGCGGATCTCGACGGCGTCTCGCCGGTCGATCTCGCGGATGTCGGCTACGAATTCCGCCACGGCGAGGGCGAGGACGAGATCTGCCTTTACGGCGGGATCGACGGCGTGACGTTCGCCGATGCCTGGATCAGCCGCATCGAGACGCACTGGCGCGAGGTGCCGCTGTGTGTCATCAGCCGCGAAACCCTGCGCGCGACGACGCTGGCCACACGCCCCTAGCGCATCGGCATCGTGCCGATTCAGAACGAGGAGGCAGCAGATGGAATCCGCTACGACTCTGCCGGACGCACGCGTTGACGCTGCCTGGATCGCTTCGCACATCGACGATCCCTCGATGAGGTTCGTAGAGATCGATGTCAGCGCGGCTGCGTATAACGCCGGGCACATTCCCGGCGCGGCGCTGTGGAATGCGTACACGGACCTTCGCCACTCGGACTACCGCCCGATAAGCGCCGCCGAAGTGCAAGACGTCCTGCGCAAGACGGGAGTGACTCCCGATATGACGGTCGTCTTCTACGGATACGGCGCTCACCTCGGTTTCTGGCTGTTGACTTCCCACGGACACGATCGGGTCCGGTTGATGGACGGTTCGCGGGAGCAGTGGAAGACCGCCGGGCAGAACTGGTCCACCGACGTTCCGACGCTCACCAAATCGCACTACGTACTCGCCGCCCAAGACGCGTTTTTCTCATCGCAGGATGACGTGCGGGAAATGATCGGCAAGCCGGGCCGCGTGATCCTCGACACGCGTTCCAAAGCCGAGTACGACGGCGAGCGCTTCTGGCCGTCCGGTGCGACGGAAGGGGCCGGACGCGCCGGACACATACCGGGCGCCGTTCATCTCCCCATCGAGCTGCTGCGCACCGACGACGGGAACTTCAGGAGCGCACCCGAGATGCAGCAGATCATGCGGGATGGCGGCATCACTCCCGAAGCCGAAGTCGTCACGTATTGCACGATCGGCAATCGTGCCAGCCAGGCGTGGTTTGCGTTGAGGTATCTTCTCGGATACCACCATGTGCGGGTCTATTACGGTTCCTGGGCCGAGTGGGGAAAGATCGCCGACACGCCGATCGAGACCTGATCGCGGGTATAGGCGCGTCTTGATGCGCGGCGCTATCCCGACGGCTCGGTGAACGACACGGCACGGCGCTCGCGGCCGATCGCGGTGAGGATGAAGACCGCTGCGAACACGCCGAGCATGATGATCTGCATCGCGCGGCCGTAGTCCGCTCCGGCGGGCGGCGCGAGCGGAAAGTTCTTGCCGGCGTAGGCTGCCTCCCATTGCGCGGCGTACGCGGCGATCAGGTTGCCGAGCTGGTAGGTGAAGCCGGGGAACGTTCCGCGCACGTCGCCCGGCGAGAGCTCGTTGAGGTGCGCGGGGATCACGCCCCACGCGCCCTCACCGGCGTCGCGCCGCCGGTCCACAGCGGGATCGCGAGCGCGCCGAGCACGCAGCACGCCAAGATCGTTACCCGGCGCCCGATCCGCTGCGAGAGCGCGCCGAGCAGCGTCCCGCCGATGATCGCGCCGACGTTCATCACGACGGTGACGTTCTGCGTGAGGTGCGGATCGAAGCCGCGCTCCTGCAGGAACGTCGGATAGAGATCCTGCGAGCCGTGCGACATGAAGTTGAACGCCGCCATCAGCAGGATCGCGTAGAGATACAGCAGCGGCTGCCGCGCGATCGAGCGGAAGAGGTTGTCGCGCTCGCCGAGCTTGCGCGCCTGTCCGGCGCGCCACACCGGCGACTCCTGGACACCGGCGCGGATGTAGGACACGAGCAGTGCGGGCAGTACGCCGACGACGAACATCTCCCGCCAGCCGATGAGCTCGACGAGCTGACCGAACACGACCGCCGCGATCAGGTAGCCGAAGGCGTAGCCCTGCTGGATGATCCCGGATGCGACGCCGCGCGCCTCGGCGGGGAGCGTCGCGAGCGCGAGCGCGGCGCCGACGCCCCACTCGCCGCCCATCGCGATCCCGTACAGCGCGCAGCACGATGAAGACGGCGAAGTTGGGCGAGAAAGCGGTCAGCAGCTCGAAGAGCGAGTAGAGCAGGATGCTCGCCATCAGCGGACCGCGCCGGCCGTACCGGTCGGCGAGCGTCCCGAAGATCAGGGCGCCCAGCGGGCGGAACGCCAGCGTGACGGTGACTGCGGCGAGCACGCCGGGGATCGTCATCGCGAAGTCGGTCGCGATCCGCGAGACGACGAAGGTGACCAGGAAGAAGTCGAACGCGTCGAGCGTCCAGCCGAGGAACGACGCGATGAAGGCTCGGCGCTGCCCGAATCAGAACCGTCGCTCGGCCCGTCAGACGAGTTGGTCGATCAAGGCGCGCGCCTCGGCGTCCGCTTCCGCAAACGTGGCCTCACCGTCGACGCAGCGGTCGTACGCCGACGCGATCGCGCGCTTGACGTTCGTCTGCGCGCGTTCGCGTTCGAAGTCGCGGTCGGTTGGCCGGTACATCGTGACGTACTCGGCAAAGTTCTCGCGCGCTTCGGTCAGCGAGTAGTCGAGGTTCGGTCCGCCGGCGACGGCCTCGGGCGTGACATATCCCGGCAGCGCGCGGTCCGCGTCGTCCTGTCCGTCGTCTTCCCAACCGCACAGCGAACAGATGTCGTACGCCGCGCGTCCGTTGATCGTCGGGTATCCGCAGCACGGACACGTCGCGCGCACTCCGTCGTTCACCTGGAGCGCGAGCCGCTGTTCCGGCGTCAGTTCGGGGGCGAGCACATCCTCGAAGGTTTCGCGCCGCAGCGCGAACGACGCGCGGTCGAAGATCAGAGTGTCGTCTTTCCCAAGGCGGAGAGAATGAGTTCGACGGCGAGGATCGCGGTTTGGTTCTCGCGATCGAGGATCGGGTTGATCTCGGTGATCTCGAGCGAGCCCAGCGTCCCCGATGCCGCGACGCCTTCCATCAGCAAGTGCGCTTCGCGATAGGTGATCCCGCCGCGCACCGGCGTGCCGACGCCGGGCGCCTCCTGCGGGTCGACCCCGTCCATGTCGAAGCTGACGTGCACGGAGTTCTCGCCGTTCGCGACGATCGCCAGCGCTTCGTCGACCACGCGGCTCATGCCCAGCCGGTCGATGTCGGACATCGTGAACGCGCGCACGCCGAGTTCGCGAATCGCGCGCTTCTCGCCGTCGTCGACGTCGCGCAATCCGATGAAGACCATCCGGGCCGGATCGACCGCGTGTTCCTTCAGCGCGAAGTGCACCGGCATCCCGTGGACGTTCCCCGACGGCGAAGTGAGCGGCGTGTTGATGTCGCCGTGCGCATCGACCCAGATCACTCCGGGCGCGCCGCCGCGCGCGCGCGCCACGCCGGCGATCGTTCCCATTGCGATCGAATGGTCGCCGCCGAGCACGAGCGGGAACGCGCCGCCCGCGACGACGCCTTCCACGACCCCCGCGAGCTCGTCGCAGACGGCCTTGATGATCGGGTAATACTTGGCGTTCTGCTCGGCTTGCGTCGCGGACTCGGGCACGGGGACGCGCAGATTTCCGCGATCGGTGACTTCGATGCCCAGCCGTTCGAGCGACTCCTTGAGGCGCGCGTAGCGGATCGCAGACGGGCCCATGTCGACGCCGCGCCGGTCGGCGCCGAGATCCATCGGAACGCCGACAACTTCGACGCGCGCGACGCGCTTGCGGGCGGGGGAAAGCTCGGCAGGTTGAGTCAGCACTTGGCCCACTTCGCCGCACGGACCGCCGGCCTCCCGTAGCGAACGACGACCGCCTCGTGTCGCCTTGGTCGTTGCTCGCGGACGCCGGCTACATCGCCGCCCTGCTGACGTTCGTGGCGTTCTTCATGAAGGATTCGATCCGGCTGCGCCAGATCGCGCTGGCCAGCAACGTGTTCTACGCGCTGTGGGCCGGCGGCGTGCACCTGTATCCGACGCTGATCCTGCACATCGCGCTCTTTCCGGTCAATCTGGTGCGCCTCGTGCAGCTGGTGCGCGAGCGGCGGCTGATCGACGATGCGATCGCCGCGAACGACGTCTCCGCCGAATGGCTGATCGACTTCATGGAACGGCGCACGATCGCCGCCGGGACGGTGCTGTTCCGGCGCGGCGATGCGGCCGACGCGCTTTATTTCCTCGCCGGCGGACGGCTGCGGCTGGACGAGCTCGGGATCGACGTGGCGCCGGGCGCACTGTTCGGCGAGATCGGTATCTTCTCGCCCGAGGGCAAGCGCACGCAGAGCGTCAGCGCCCGCGAGACGAGCCTGGTCTACATGCTCCGCCGCGACGACGCGCTCGCGCTCTACAAGCGCGACCCCTCGTTCGGCATCTATCTCGTTCGGCTGATCACGCGGCGCCTCGTCGAGGACATCGCGCTGGAACGCGGCGCAGCCCAGGCGCCGGTCACGCCCTCCGGCGCGGCGGACGCGTCTCGCTGAGCGGTTCCTTCGTGAGCGCCGGTTCCGCGGCGGCCTGCGAGACGGCGCCCGGGAGCAGTTGCTCGCGCAGGACGCGGATCATCGCGGCGACCGGCACGGCGAGGAACGTGCCCGCCAAGCCGAAGAGCTCGCTGCCGGCCAGGATCGCCAGCACAATCCAGAACGGCGAGAGGCCGACGTTCTCCTTGAGCACGCGCGGCGCGACGAAGTTTCCGTCGATCTGATGGATGACGAAGATCAGCGCGGCGACGATCAGGGCATTGGTCAGCCCGTGGTACGCGAACGCCAGCGCGACGGCGGGGACGAACGCGATCAGCGCGCCCGCATACGGGATGAAGTTGAGCGCCCCGGAGATGACGCCGATCAGCAGCGCATACGGCACCTGCATCGCGAAGAGCATGATGGTCAGCATCGTGCCGAGGATCGTGCCGTCGATCAGCTGACCGCGGATGAACCCGCCGACGACCTGATCCAGCGCGGCGATGACGTCTTCCGCCTTGGCGCGGTTCTTCGGTTTGAGCAAGCCGAGAAAACTCGCCTTGATGCTCTCCGCGTCCAACAGCATGTACGCGGCGAGAACCGGGATGATGATGACCGTTGCCAGCACCGAGACGGTCGACATCACGACCGTGAAGGTCTTGCCCGCCGTATCCAGCGCGTTCGTCTGGAGAAACGCGCCGATCTGCGCCGGGATCGTCGCGATGTACCCGCGAGCCTCGGGCGTGAGCCACTTGACCGACAGGTTGTTGGGGTCCGAGAGGAACTGCGAGATCTTGCTGATGACCGACGGCAGGCTCTTGACCGCGCCCTGCAGGTCGGTTGCGAGCGCCGGGATCAGGAGCTGCGCGATCGCCGTGCCCAGCACACCGATGAGGACGTACACCAGCAGGATCGACCACACCAGCGGAATGCGCTCGTTGAACCGCCGGACCAGCGGGTACACCAGGTACGCGAAGAACAGCGCGCCGACGAAGAGCATCGCGGTCGAGCGGACGTTGCCCAAGAACTGGAGCAGCCCGACGAGCAGATAGATCGCGACGGCGACCAGGACGAGGACCTTGAGCCAGAACGTGACGCGCCGCTCCGTCCTCGACATCGGACGGCGCGGGCGCATGGTGTCGGGCCCTCTGGGAGCGTTCACTGGTTCCCTCTTCCCCGCTTCCAAGAGGCCGCCCCGCACCGACGTCGTAGGAGGCCCGATGTTCTTCCGCTCGCGGGCGGGATTCCTCACGCTCGCGCTCGTTCCGCTGTGCGCCGCGGCCGCCGGCTGCGCTCCGAAGCACGCCGCGAACGGCGTCCCGCGCATCGGGATGGTCACCGACGTGGGCGGCCTCGGAGACCGCTCGTTCAACGACTCCGCCTACGCCGGGCTGCTGCGCGCGGAAACGGAGCTGCACGCCGAGGGGACCGTGCTGCAATCACGGTCGGCCGCCGATTACGCGATCAACATGACCGTGCTCGCCAACAAAGAGTACGACGAGATCTTCGCCATCGGCTTCCTCATGGCGAAGGACGTCGCCGACGTCGCGGCCCGCTACACGAAGCGGAACTTCGCGATCATCGACGCGGTCGTCGACCTCCCCAACGTCACCTCGGTCACGTTCAAAGAGGAAGAGGGTTCGTACTTGGCCGGCGCGCTCGCCGCGCTGACGACCAAGACCAAGACGATCGCCTTTCTCGGCGGAATCGACATCCCGCTGCTGCGCAAGTTCGAGGCGGGTTTCGCCGCCGGCGCGCGCCAGATCGACCCGTCGGTAAAAGTGCTGGTGAAATACACGGGCTCGTTCGACGATCCGGCCGCCGGCAAGGAACTCTCCGGCGTGCTGTACGACCAGGGCGCCGACATCGTGTACGTTGCGGCCGGTAAAGCCGGCCTCGGCGCGATCGATCAGGCGAAGCGGCGCAGCGACGTCTTCATCATCGGCGTCGATTCCAATCAAGACGGGATGGCGCCCGGCAAGATTCTCACCAGCATGATAAAGCGGGTCGATACCGGCGTCTTCCGCGTATGCCAAGAAGCGGTCGCCCATCGCAAGCGCTCCGCGCATCTCGTGCTCGGGTTGAAAGAAGGCGGCGTCGGGCTGACCGACTTCCACTACACGCGCAGCGTCGTGACGCCGGCGAAGATCGCGGTGCTCGCGAAACTGCGCACCGCGATCGTCTCGGGCACGATCGTCGTACCGTCGACCAGGGAGGGATTGGCATCGTACACGCGCCTCCCGCTCTGACGCTGCGCGGCGTGCGCCGGCGCTTCGGCGCCGTACAGGCCGTCGACGGCGTCGATCTCGAGCTGCTGCCGGGCGAGATCCACGCGCTCGTCGGCGAGAACGGCGCGGGCAAATCGACGCTCGCGGCGATCGCGTACGGTGCCGTGCGCGCCGACGAAGGCACCGTCGAGGCACTGGGCGTCGTCGGCCTCGTGCACCAGCACTTCAAACTGATCGAGCGGCTGCGCGTGTGGGAGAACGTGCTGCTCAACCGCGAGCCGAAGCGCGGCTGGACGATCGACGTGCCGGCGGCGCGAGCGCGCGTGCTGGAACTCGCCGCGAAGTACGGCTTGGCGGTGGATCCCGACGCGGTCGTCGAGACCCTCCCGGTCGGCATCAAGCAGCGGGTCGAATTGCTGCGCGAGCTCGATCGCGAACCGGCCGTGCTGCTGCTGGACGAACCGACGGCGGCGCTCGCGCCGAGCGAGATCGCGTCGTTCTTCGAAACGGTGCGCGGCCTCGCCGCGCGCGGCACCGCGGTGCTCGTCGTCACGCACAAGCTCGCCGAAGTGATCGCCTATTCGCAGCGGGTCACCGTGATGCGCGCCGGCGCCGTCGTCGCCCGCCATCTGACCGGCGAAACGAACGCCGACGCGATCGCGCGCGAGATGGTCGGCGGCGAGGTCCCGGCCCTCGCGACCCGCGCGGCCACCGAACCCGCCGTGCTGCTCGAGGCGCACGGACTCTCCGCGACGTCCGGGACGAGCGCGCTCACCGACGTGACCTTCGCAGTGCGGGCCGGCGAGATCGTCGGGATTGCGGGCATCGAGGGAAACGGTCAGTCCGCGCTCGCCGACGCGCTGGCCGGCATCGTCCCGTTCACCGGCGAGCTGCGCCTGGCCGGCGTCGTACTGCGCCCCGACGATTCGCCGGCGGCTCGGCTCGCGCGCGGCATTCGGGTGATCCCGCAAGATCGGCGCCGCGAAGCGCTGGTCCTCGACTGGGACGTGTGCGACAACGTCGTGCTGGGCCGGCAGCGGACGCTGCCGCGAGCCGGCTACGACGCGGCGGCGCGCGAGGTGATCGAACGGTTCGACGTACGGCCGCCCGACCCGGGCGCCATCGTCGGAATGCTCTCCGGCGGCAACCAGCAGAAGGTCGTCGTGGGCCGGCTGCTCTCCGGCGCTCCCAAGCTCGTCGTCGCGTATCAGCCGACGCGCGGGATCGACATCGGCGCGGCGGCGCTGGTGCAGTCGCGCCTGATCGAGGCGCGCAACGCGGGCGCCGGCGTGCTGCTGATCTCGTTCGAGCTCGACGAGATCTTCGCGTGCGCCGATCGCGTGCTGGTGATCGCCGGCGGCGCGTTCGTCGGCTCGTTCGACCGCGCGGCGATCGACCGCGGCCGCATCGGCGCGCTGATGGCCGGAGGTCGCGCCTGATGCCGTACGCGTTCGTCCGCGGCCGCGCGTTTCGCGACATCGTCATCGTGCTGGTGCTCGTCTTCGGCGTCGGGTCGATCGCGATGCTGCTCGCGCACGTCTCGCCGCTCGTCGCGTTCGGCGCGCTCTTCGACGGCGCGTTCGGCACGCGGGAAGAAGTCGCCGAGACGCTGGTCCAGGCAACCAACTTGCTCTTCCCGGCGCTCGGCATCGCGGTCGCGTTCCGCGCCGGACTCTTCAACATCGGCGCCGAGGGCCAGTTGATTCTCGGCGGCTTCGCCGCGGGGTGGCTGGGCGCGCAGCTCCCACTGCCGTGGTACCTCGCGATCCCGATGGTGCTGGTCGCCGGCGCGCTGGCCGGCGGCGTATGGGGCGCAATCCCCGGTTTTCTGCGGGCCCGGTTCGGCGCCAACGAAGTGATCGCGACGCTGATGCTCAACGTCGTCGCCGTGCTCCTGGCGACGTACCTGGTGAACGGCCCGCTGGCGCTGCCCGGCAGCGGGGCGTCGGAGACGCCGAGCTTGCCGCACGCCGCCCAGCTGCCGGATCTCGTCGCCGACTCGCGTTTGACGTGGGCGTTCCCGATCGCGCTCGGGCTCGCGTTCGTGCTGCGTTGGATGCTGCAGCGAACCGTGTTCGGCTACGAATTGCGCGCCGCGGGCGATGCGCCCGAGGCCGCCAAGCGCGCGGGAATCGACTTGCGCCGTACGGCGTTCGTCGCGATGGCGCTCTCGGGCGCGATCGCCGGGCTCGGCGGCGCGACGATCGTAGCGGGCGAACTGCATCGCTTCAACACCGGCCTCTCACCGGGCTACGGGTTCATCGCGATCGCCGTGGCGCTGGTCGGGAACCTCGACCCGCTCTGGATCATCGTCGCGTCGCTGGCCTTCGGCGTCCTGCAGAGCGGCGGGATCGCGATGCAGGCCGAAGCAGGCGTCCCCCGCGACGTCGTCGCGCTGGTGACCGGCCTCGTCATCATCGCGCTGGCCGGGCGGCGCGTCGTCGCGGCGCGGAGGTCGACGTGAACCCCGTCCTTGCCGGCATCCTCGCCGTCCTCGGCCTGACGCTCGTGAAGGCGACGCCGCTGATCTACGCGGCGCTGGGCGGCGTGCTGAGCGAGCGCTCCGGCGTGGTGAACATCGGTCTCGAAGGAATCATGATCGCGGGCGCGTTCACCGCGGTCGTCGTGAGCGGCCTCTCCGGCAGCCCGCTGGTCGGCGCGCTCGCCGGTGTCCTGGCGGGCGCAGGAGTCGCCGCGCTGCTCGCCTTCGCCGCGACGCGCCTCGGCGTCGATCAGATCGTCGCCGGCACCGGCTTGAACATCGCCGCCCTCGCGGCCGCGGCGTTCGGTCTGGTGCTGATCTACCACCAGCCCGGCGCGTCGCGCGAGGTGCCGGCGTTCGGTCACGCCGGCGAGAACATGCTCATCCTGCTGGCGTTCCTCGCCGCCGCCGCCTTGCACGTCGTGCTCACCCGCACGCCATGGGGCTTGCACGTTCGCGCCTGCGGCGAGGATCCCAGCGCCGCGGAGGCGGCAGGGATCGACGCGCTGCGCACCCGGTTCACCGCCGTCGTGATCGGCGGCGCGATCGCGGCGCTCGGCGGCGTGTACCTCTCGCTCGCGGAGCTCGATCTGTATTCCGACGGGATGACGGCGGGCCGCGGGTTCATCGCGCTCGCCGCGGTGATCTTCGGCCGCTGGACGCCGTTCGGCGCGACCGGCGCGGCGTTGTTCTTCGGGTTCTTCGCGGCGCTGCAATACTCGCTGCAGCGCGCCGGCGTGCCGAGCGAACTGATGCAGGCGCTGCCGTATCTGGCCGCGCTGGTTGCGCTGGCGGGCTTCGCCGGACGCGTGCGCGCGCCGGCTGCGGACGGCGTTCCGTACGTCCGGCAATGAACGCTCACTCCATTTGTCGCGCCGCGCTCACCTCACACTCCATTCAAGCAACTTGACTTTTGTCGTGACCGACCGACAATAGAGTCAATGCGAGTACCACGACGCGCCATCTCAGCGGTCGCGCTGTTCGCCTTCAATCTCGCCGGCGTTTTGCCGGCGCAGGCCCTTACCGTGCCCGGGCCGCTGGCCGACTTTCAGGTGCGGCTCTCCGCGTTTTCGCTGCGCGCGCCGGGTCACGTCGGCATCGCGGTCACCGACGTGTCGACCGGTCTCACCACCGGGATCAACCAGGGCGCGGAGATGCCGGCGGCGTCGACGATCAAGATCCCGGTGATGGTCGAAGTGTTCCGCCAGCTCGGCGCCGGAGCGTTCGACCTCAATCGTCACGTGAGGCTGCGCGCGTCCGATAGGGATTGGGGTTCGGGCGACCTCGCCGACGCGCGGGTCGGCTCGTCGTACACCGTCGCCCGGCTTCTCACCCTCATGATCGACGTCAGCGACAACACCGCGACCAACATGCTGATCCGCCTGGTCGGCCGCCGGCACATCAACGACACGATGATCGAACTGGGCCTGACGCACACGCGCCTGACCGACTTCATCCGTACCAGCGGGACGATGATCCGTTGGGCGCTGCGCTCGAGCCCGGCCGACATGGCGCATTTGCTGCGGTCGATGGCACGCAACCAGCTGATCGACGAATGGTCGTCGCGCGAGATGATCGCGATCCTGCGCGGCCAGACCCACAACGGCTTGCTCCCCGAACCGCTGCCGACCGGCACCGACATCGCGCACAAGACCGGCACCCTGCACGATACCCTCAACGACGTCGGCATCGTGTACGAGGGCGAAGAGCCCTACGTGATCGCGGTGATGACGACCGATCTGCCGACGCTCGACGCGGGCCGCCGCTTCATCCGGGGCGTCTCCCGGATGGCCTACGACGCGCTGGGCCGCTACGCGTCGTGGCGCTCGGAGAACCCTCCGACGATTGCCATGCCGCAGCCGGCCGCCGCCGCGACGACGCCCGAACAGCAGATGTGGACGCCGGCGCGGGCCGAAGGCGCGGCACCCGACAGCGCGCCCGCCGCGGCGAGTCCCGCACCGGCTACGGGTTCGCCGTGAGAAATCGCGAAAACGGGGAAATGTAGGCTCGGTACTCTCCCCCGAAAGCCGCCGTTGACCGACCCGATCTCCCAGCCGCACGCCCTTCGGGACGGCGCGCGGCGCCACATCGTCCAGTTCTATCAGGGCGACGAACAGGCGCTGGCCTCGAACGTCGCGCGTTTCTTTTCTGACGGCTTGATCCGGGGCGAAGGCGTCGTCGCGATCACGAGGCCGGGCCGCCGCGCCGCAATCGTCCGGGCGCTCGCAGAATTGAACGTCGATGTCGACGCAGCGGTGCGGGGCGGCTCCGTCGTGCTGCTCGATGCCGAGGAGACCCTCGCGCGCTTCATCCGTCATGACGGACCCGACCGTTTGCGTTTCGAGGGGGTCATCGGGCCGGTCTTGCACGATCTCCGCAGCGCGACGGGCACCCGCGACGTCCGCGCTTACGGTGAGATGGTAGGGATCTTGTGGGAATCGGGCCGCCGGGCGGACGCGCTGCGGCTCGAGGAACTCTGGAACGGCCTCCTCGAGCGCGAGGAATTACAGCTCTTCTGCGGCTATCCGATCGACGTGTTCGGCCCCGAGTTCACGGTGGGCGGCGTCGACCCGGTCTTGTGCGCGCACACCCACCTTGCCCCGGCGAACGACGGGCGGCTCGAAGCGGCGGTCGAACGGGCGATGGACGACGTTCTCGGCGCGCGGAGCGACTTGCTGCGTCCCTTGATGAAGCCGAACCACCGGCCGTCGTGGGCCGCGATGCCGCGCGGCGAAGCGGTCGTGCTCTGGTTGCGCAACAACCTGCCCGAGGCCGCCGGTCAGATTCTGGCGCGCGCTCGATCGCACTATCGAGCCTGAACTGCATCGGCGCGCGGCGAAGGGCGCCGCGTGACGACAGCGCGAGCGGCGATCTTGATGCGGCAAGGATCGCCGCGGCCCTATGCCCAGAGCCGGCCGATCGAGATCGTCGAGGTCGAGCTGGATCCGCTCGGCTACGGTGAGGTGCAGGTCGCGGTCGCCAGCGTCGGCGTGTGCCACTCCGACCTCTCGACCGTCGACGGCACCTTCGTGCGGCCGGTTCCGCTGGCGCTCGGTCACGAAGCGGCCGGGACGGTCGAAGCGATCGGCCCGGGCGTCAGCCGCGTCGCGCCGGGCGACAAGGTGGTCTTCTCGTTCGTTCCGATGTGCGGTCACTGCATCGAGTGCGCCGGCGGCCGCCCCGCGCTCTGCGAACCCGGCAACCGCGCCAACGCTGCCGGCACGCTGATGCGCGAGCGTCGTCCCGCGCGGCGCGGCGACGAGCGGATGTACACGCAGCTCGGCGTCGGCGGCTTTGCGGAGCGGACCGTCTGCGCCGAAGAATCGCTGGTTCGCATCCCGGCCGATACGCCGCTCGAGATCGCCGCGTTGTTCGGCTGCGCGGCCCTCACCGGACTCGGTGCCGTGCTGAATTCCGCGCAGGTCGAAGCCGGGACCAGCGTCGCGATCTTCGGTGCGGGCGGGGTCGGGCTGATGGCGCTGTTCGGGGCGGTCATCGCCGGCGCGACCGACATCGTCGTCGTCGATCCGGTTGCGGAGAAGCGCGCGCTGGCGCGAGAACTCGGGGCGACGGCAACCGTCGACCCCGCGACCGGCGACGCCGCAGACCAGGTGCGCGCCATTCTTGCGCAGCGCGGCGCGGACTATGCGTTCGAAGCCGCCGGCGTCGCCGCGGCGCTGGAGTCGGCGTTCCTCGCGACCGCGTCCGGCGGTACGACGGTGGCCATCGGGCTGCCGCGCAGTGACGCGACCGCGGCGATCCCCCACAGCCTGCTCGTCCGCAACGACCGCACGCTCAAGGGCAGCTTCATGGGCTCCTCCGTTCCGCAGCGCGACATTCCGCGCTACATCGCGCTGTGGCGGGCCGGAAAACTTCCGATCGAGCGCCTCGTCAGCGGCACGATCGGCCTCGACGGTCTCAACGCCTCCCTCGACGCCCTCGCCGAAGGCCGCACGATCCGCACGATCTGCACGATCGGGCGATGAGCGTCCGCCCTTGTCACCCCGAGCGAATGGGAATCACTAGCCGAAGCTCTTGAGCTTCGGGAACAGGTTGGCCGCCGGCGGCGTCAGGTCGCGGCAGAACGCGATCGCCTTGCCGTTCTCGTAGCCCATGGCGTAAGGCGAAGCGGTCCTGCCCACCAGCCGGACGTCGCGACAGTACGGCCGCATCCGCTCGACGTGGCGCTGCACGCGCAGGACGTGCTGCGGATCCTGTCCGCGCAATCCCCACAGATAGTACTGGTTGTGTCCGCTGAGCGCGGCCGGCAGGCCGTACGCCGATCCGTAGACGTCGAGCGCCGCCGCCTCGCCGTAGTTGTCGACCAGCACGGCGGTGCGCGCTCGCTCGTCCGGCGGAAGCGCCTCGAACGCGGTTCCGACCTCGCGGACGAAATCGCGCCAGCCCAACTGGTCGGCGAATTCCTGCGGCAGTGCGGTGCCGGCGAAACTCTTCTCCTGCTGCTGCGGAGCGAAGTGCAGCCATCGCATGTACCCGGCGATCGCTTGCGGCGGCAAGATCGGCATCGCCAACGGCGCGATCAGTGCCGAGAGGGCTACGGCGGCGCCGAGGTACACGGCGCGCGCCGACGCGCCGCGCACCGCGCGTTCGAGCGCGACGCCGCCGAGCGCGAACAGCGCCGGATACGCGGCGGCGATGTAGTAGTCTTTGCCGTGGCCCGCAAACGTCAGCACCGTCACGACGACGCAGGCGAGCGCGATGAAACGGAACCTCGCGAGATCGCGCCACACGAACGGCGCGGCGAGGCCGGCGATCCAGAGCGGCGCGAACAGCGGGTTCATCACGATCATCTGATTCAGGATGAATGCGACCGGCGTGACGTCCGCGTTCTTGTCGCCGGCGGCACGCAAGAGCTCGACGAATGGCCAGCCGTTCGCGGCCTGCCACACGACCGACGGCGCCGCGATCAGCACCATCAGCGCCAGGCCGATCCAGAGTTCGCGCCGCGCGAACAGCCGCCGCTCCGGAACGATCAGCAGGGCGGCGGCGAGCGCGACGAGCCACGACGCGAGCGCGTATTTCGCTTCCAGCGCGACGCCCGCGACGACGCCGCTCCAGATCAGCGCGCGGCGATCGTCGAGCAGCGCGGCCCGGGCCAGCCCGTACGCGAGCGCGGTCCACGCCAGCGGCTCGAACACCGTCGTGTTGAAGGTCGAAAACAATCCCAAGAACATCGGCGCGACGGCGGCCGCGATCCCCGCCGCCGCAGCCGCGCCGCCTCCGCCGCCGAGCAGCCGCGCGAACCGGACCGTGAGCCACACCAGCGCGGCCGCGGCGAGCACCACCGGAAAGCGCAGCAGCCACGTCTGATGACCCAAACCGTAGAAGCCGGCCGCGAGCAGCGGGACCAGCGGCGGCTGATCCGCGTACCCGAACGACGGATGCCGGCCGCACACGATGAAATACAGCTCGTCGCGGAAGACGTCGTAGCGGTTCGCGAGCGCGAGGTGCGCTACGAAAGTCGGAAGCGCGATCGCCAGCGCAACCGGATCGCGATACCAAGGCCGTTCCATGGCGTCATCATTGCCCGGCGAGGTGTTCGAGCGCAACGCCCACGGGACGAGCGGGCCGCAGCCGAGGACGAACGGGCCGCAACGCAGCCATTGTCACGCCGAGCTCCAACGATTGGAACTAGCGCAGCAGCTCGGGGCGGCGCGCGATGTAGCGGCGGCTCCAGGTTATCTGCGCACCGTCGCTGATGCGCACTTTGAACTCGCCGTGGAACCACGGTTCCATCTCGCGGATGGCGTCGATGCGCACGAGCTCCGAGCGATTGAGCCGCACGAACACGTCGGGATCGAGCCGCCGTTCGAGCGCGTCGAGCGACGTGCGCAGGCGGTGCGTCGAGCGCCCGGCGTGGACGTTCACGTAGTTGCGGTCGGCTTCGACCCGGACGATCTCGGCGACCGCGAGGAAGTGCGCGCGCTCGCCGTCCTGCACGAACAGGCGCTCGGGGTAGCGCGCCGCCGGGCGAAACGTCTCGACCAAGCGCGCCAAATGTCCGTTGGGCGGGTCGCTGCGCCGGCGTCGGATCCGTTCGAGCGTCGCGGCCAGCCGCTCTTCGTCGAGCGGCTTGAGCAGATAATCCACGGCTTCGGCTTCGAAGGCCCGGACGGCGAAATCGTCGTGCGCCGTGACGAAGACGACGTACGGCGCGTCGCCGGCCGCGGCGAGCGCGCGCACGACCTCGAAGCCGTCGCCGCCGGGCATCTGCACGTCGAGAAAGAGGACGTCCGGGCGCTCGCGCCGCGCCGACGCGATCGCTTCCGATGCGTTCGCCGCTTCGCCGATCACCTGCACGTCGTCGTGCTTGGCGAGGAACCGCTGCAGCTTTCGCCTCGCCGGCGCTTCGTCGTCGACGACGAGCACGCGCAGCGGCACGTTCACCGCACCGCGCGTTCGGCGAGCCGGGCGTGATAGGGCAACGTGATCACGACCTCGGCGCCGCCGCCGGCGCGGTCGGACAGCCGTACCGTCCCGTCGTCACCGTAGAGTTCGCGTACACGATGCCGCGTGTTCGCGAGGCCCAGGCCGCCGACGCGTTCGGGCCGCGGGCGCAGGCCGATCCCGGTGTCGGCGACGCGCACGGTGAGGACGTCGCCGGAACGCTCGGCGTCCACGTCGATTCGCAGATCGACGTTGTCGGGCGAGAGTCCGTGCTTGATCGCGTTCTCGAGCAGCGGCTGCAAGATCATCGTCGGCACCAGCGCTTCGCGGAGGCCGTCCGCCACGCGAACGCGCACGTCGAGGTGGTTCTCGAGCCTGGCCCGCATGATGTCCAGATACAGCTCCGCGATGTGGAGTTCGTCCGCGAGCGTCGCTTCCGGACGGTCGCACGCGTAGAGCGTCGCACGCAGAAGCTCGCTCAACCGCCCGATCATCCGGTCGGCGACGCGCACGTCCTCGTACATGACGGCCGAGATCGTGTTGAGCGTGTTGAAGAGGAAGTGAGGCTGCAATTGCAGCTGCAGATTTTCGAGCTTCGCCTCCGCGAGTTCCATCTGCAGGTGCGCCGCGCGCAGCTCCCCTTCGCGCGCCAAGCGAATGCGCTCGATGAAGTACACGAAGCCGACGACGATCGCGTAGCTGACGACGTCGTTCGAGAGTTCCATCGGATAGCGGTAGAGCATGACGCCGTAGTCGTACGAGCCGAGGCCGGCCGCCGGAAACAGCGCCGCCCGGCTCAGCGCCATCAGCGTCGTGTGCGCGAACGAGTACGCGACGGCACCCAACAGGTGCAGCGCGATCGTCCGCGGCCACGTCGTCGTCGACCACGGCAGACGACGGCACAGCGCCAAGATCAGCGGCAGCAGCGCGAACGCGGTGTAGGTCCCGCTCGACTCTTCGAGCAGCCGCCGCGCCAGCGTGTTGCGATGCTCGCGCGCGAGATCGTCGAGGTACCGATACCAGAACCCGAAGGCGCCGACCGCCGTGTACAGGGCGAACAGCGCCCACCAGCCGCGGGCGTCGGGACCCTTCGAACGTCGCGCCTCGATCACGCGACCGGCTGAAGCGCTAGCTCGCCGCCGCCTGCCGGCCCGCGTAGGCGTGGGTCAGCCAGTGGCGGTATTTCGGGACGCCGCCGCGCACGGCGCGGTCGTACAGGTCGATCAATTTCGTCGCGATCGGGCCACGCTCGCCGTCGCCGATCGGACGATGGTCGATCGACTCGATCCACTGCACGCCGGCGGCGCTGCCGGTGATGAAGACCTCGTCGGCGACGATCAGCTCGCTGCGGTCGATGGCCCGCTCGACGACCTCGATGCCGAGCTCTTCGCGCGCGAGCGTCATGATCGCGCGGCGGGTCACGCCTTCGAGGATGTTCTGCGACGGGTCGGGCGTGTAGAGGACGCCGCGCCGCACCATGAAAAGGTTCTCCGCCGAACCTTCGCTCACGTGGCCGTCGGCCGTGAGCATGATCGCCTCGTCGAAGCCGTGCAGGATCGCATCGCTCTTGGCGAGGGCGCTGTTCACGTAGACGCCGGTGATCTTGCCGCGCGCGGGCGCCATCGTGTCGTCGATGCGCCGCCACGAGCTGACCGTGCAGCGCAAGCCGCGCGCGGTATCGAAATACCGGTCGAACGGGATCGCGACGATCCCGAACGCGTCGCGCACGTCGTGCAGGCGCACGCCGATGTCCTCGTTCGCCTTGTACGCGAACGGCCGCAGGTACACGTCGCCGCGGAACCCGTTGCGGTTGATCAGCTCGACCGTGATGTCGCACAGCTCGGCCGTCGTGTGCGGCAGCTTCATCAACAGGATGCGCGCGGACTGGGCGAGGCGGTCGTAGTGCGCCTCGAGCTCGAGCAGATAGAGCTGCTCGTCGTGCGCGTTCCAGAAGCCGCGGACGCCCTCGAAGCACCCCGTACCGTACTGCAGGCCGTGCGTGAGCAGGCCGACCTTCGCGTCGTCGTAGCGTGAGAATTTTCCGTCATGGTATACGGTCAGGTCGCCCAGGTGCATGAAGTTGCGGTCCTCCGGTGGTAAGGGAGCCCTCGTGCGCGAGGTGTTCACGACGTTCCTCCGGCTCGGCGTCACGTCGTTCGGCGGTCCGATCGCGCATCTGGCATATTTTCGCCGCACCTTGGTCGAGGAGCGGCGCTGGCTCGACGAGGCGGCCTATGTTCGCATCGTCGCGTTCTGCTCGGTGCTCCCAGGACCCACCTCGAGCCAGGTAGGGATGCTGATCGGCCTGATACGCGCCGGCCCGGCCGGTGCGTTCCTGGCCTGGCTCGGCTTCACGCTGCCCTCCGCCGTGCTCATGGCCGCCGTCGCGGCGGCGCTCGGCGGGATCGAAGGACACGATCCGCCGGCCTGGTTCGCCGGCCTGCTGGATGGACTGTTCGCCGCCGCGGCCGCGGTCGTCGCGCAGGCGGTGCTCGGCCTCGCCGGCTCCCTCTGCACCGATCGGCCAACCAAGACGATCGCCTTGGCGGCGACGATCCTGACGCTGGGCCTACGCCCGCTCCCCGGCCTGCAATGGCTGCCGATCATCCTGGGCCTGGCCGTCGGAGCGCTGTTCCTCCATGACGGGCGGATCCCGGCGGAGCCGCTGCCGGTGCGCGTCCCGCGCGCCGTCGCGATCGCCGCCGGCGCGCTCTTCGTCCTGCTCGTCTCGCTCACGCTGCTGCCGCGCACGCCGATCACCGCGTTCGTCGCGACCATCGTGCGCGGCGGATCGCTCGTCTTCGGCGGCGGGCACGTCGTCCTGCCGTTGCTGCAGACGCTGGTCGCCGACGGCCTCATCGGTGCGCGCGAGTTCTTCGCCGGCTACGGCGCCGTCCAAGCGGTCCCGGGCCCCATCTCCACCTTCGCCGCGTTTCTCGGCTACGCGAACCGCTCGCCGCTGCACGGCGCGCTCGGAGCGGTCGTCGCCACCGTGCTGATCTTCCTGCCGTCGTTCGCGCTCATCTTCGCGCTGGCGCCGGTATGGAACCGGCTGAGCACGTACCCGCGTGCCGCGGGAGCGCTGCGCGGCGCAAACGCCGCGGTCGTCGGCGTGCTCGGCGCGGTGCTGTACGACCCGATCATCGTCTCGTTCGGCACGAACTGGCCGCGCATCGCGATCGCGCTCGCGGCGTTCGCGCTGATCGGCGTGTGGCGCGTCGCGCCGTGGATCGTCGTGCTCTGCGCCGCGGGCATCGGGGCGCTGCTGCGCGCGTAGCAGGGGCCGTCCGGAGCGGGTCCGCGTGCTCGCCGGGCTGAATCGCCCCGGGACATGGACTGGGCGTGGATGGAAGGCTCTCGCGGCTTCGACGTGACCTGGGGGATGGTCACCGCCGCGCTTTGCCTGGCCGTCGCGGTGCCGATTCTGTGGTGGTGGCTCCCCGAACACCGGCGCTCGTTCTTCGGAACGGCGATCGACCCGGCGCATCGCCTCCAGCTCGGTTACGGGCTGTTCTGCATGGCGATGCTGGGCACCAACGTCGGCTGCCGCGCGATCCCGCACGACGACCTCGGCGTCGTCCATCCGGTCTTCTTCATGATCACCGTCGCGCTCGTCGCCGGCCTCGGCCCGCGCGTGCTGTGGCTTGCGACGCACCCCGAGCACCGGCTCGGTTTGGGCACCTAGCTTCTTCGCAACGCTTTCGGAGGTTCTCGTGAAACGGACCGCGTTCGCCGCGATCTTGAGCGCGTGCGCGCTCGGCACCACCGCCCTCGCCGCCATCGGCATCACCACGCTTCCCACCGGCTGGAAGATTCGCGGTGCCGAGGGACCCGTCGCGACGGTCGGCACGCTGCCCAGCGGCCTCGCGTTGGCCCGTGACGGTTCCGCCCTGTTCGAACTCGAAGCCGGACACCGCAAGCCGGCGCTGCGCGTGCTCGACGCGGCGACGCTGCACGAAGCGCGGAGCGTCGCTTTGAACGGCGCGTACGGAGCGCCGCTGCGCGATGCGAACGGCGACGGCGTTTGGGTCGCGATCGCCGGCACGTTTCAGGAACAGATCGCGCACGTCGACACCGCGACGGCAGCGGTCGACCGCACCGTGTCGCTCCCGAATCCGTTCTATCCGGTCGCGATCGCGCGCGCACCGAACGGGACGCTGGCGGTCGCCGGCGACCTCGCCAACGCGGTCGTGTTCACCGATCCGCAGGCGCGCGTCGTCGTCGCGAAGCGCGACGTCGGCCGTCATCCGGCGGCGCTGCAGTTCTCCACCGACGGCGCGCGGCTCTATGTCGCGGACCGCGCGACGCGCTTCGTCGACGTCGTGCCGGTCCCGGGAGCCAACGCCGCCGCGAGCGGCGTCCCCGTCCGCATCGACGTCGGTCTCCATCCCGTCGCGCTGGCCAGCGACGGCACGCACCTCTACGTCGCGAACAGCGACGACGACGACGTCGCGGTCGTCGACCTCGCGACGAATCGCGTCGTGCAGCACGCGCACATCCCCTTTGCGCGCACCGATGCGGTCGGCACCTCGCCGAACGCGCTCGCGCTCGACGGCGACCGGCTGTACGTGACCTGCGGCGCGGCGAACGCGGTCGCGGTGTTCGCCGTCACGGCGGGCCGTTTGCGCGCGCTCGGCGCGATCCCGGCCGGCTGGTACCCGACGGCGGTTGCCGTCGACCGCGCCCACGGCGCGCTCTACGTCGCGAACGGCAAGGGCGAGTCCGGCCACGCCAACCCCAAGTTCAACCCACTCGCCCGCGGTGAGGGCGACTACGTCGCCGACAATCTGGTCGGCTCGATCCGCCGCCTCTCGATCCCGGACGATGGGACGCTCGCCCGCGGCACGGCCGACGTGCGCGACCTCGCGCAGCATGCGGACGTGCCGCCGAGCGCCGTCGTGCGCGCGAACGGACCGATCAAGCACGTCGTCTACGTCATCAAGGAAAACCGCACGTACGATCAGGTGCTCGGCGACGTGCGCGAAGCGGACGGCGATCCCTCGCTCGTGCTGTTCGGCGAGCAGATCACGCCGAACCAGCACGCGCTCGTGCGGCGCTTCGGCATCTTCGACCGGTTCTTCGAAGACGCGCACGTCAGCGCCGACGGGCACAACTGGTCGACCGCCGCGTTCGCCAACGACTACCTCGAGAAGATGTGGCCGCAGAACTACGCGAACCGCAGACCGTTCTACGACTTCGAAGACGGGGCGGAGGCGAGCGTTCCGCACGGTCACTATCTGTGGAACGACGCGCTCGCGCACCACGTCACGCTGCGCAACTACGGAGAGTTCGTGACCGCCGCACCGAGCAAACCGACGCCGGTCTCGGCCTCCGATCCCGGCCTGCTCGCCAATACCGACCGCGATTTCGCGACCTTCGATCTGGCGGTCGAAGACGTCGCGCGGTTCGAAGAGTGGAGGCGCGAATTCGACGCCTACGAGAAGAACGGCACGCTGCCGCAGTTGGAGATCGTACGCTTCCCGCGCGATCATACGGCCGGGACGCGGCCCGGTGCGGTGACGCCGCAAGGGATGGTCGCCGACAACGACCTCGCCGTCGGCAAGCTCGTCGAGGCGATCTCGCACTCCGCCGACTGGAAGAGCACCGCGATCTTCGTGGTCGAGGACGACGCGCAGAACGGCGCCGATCACGTCGACGAACAACGCTCGACCTTCTACCTCGCCTCGCCGTACGCGGCGGGCGGCGTGCAGCACGCGGCGTACACGCAAGCCTCGGTGCTGCGCACGATCGAGATCCTGCTCGGGCTCTCGCCGATGTCCGCCTACGACGCCGGCGCGCCGCCGCTCAGCGAAGCGTTCACCGCGACGCCGAACCTCGCGCCCTTCGACGCGCTGGCGGCGCAGTACGACGTCCGCACGAAGAACGGCGCAGCCGCCTACCGCGCGCGCGACAGCGCGCGCATGCGCTTCGACGTCGCCGACGCGGCCGACGAGACGGCGCTCAACGACATCCTTTGGCACGCCGTAAAGGGCCCGCACGCCCTGCCGCCTCGCGAGTCCCGCTGATGCGCTAGGCCTCCGCCCGCTTGCTCTCAACCCGTTCGGTGTGCTCGGTGTCCGGCGAGAGGCCGCGAGCGCTCGGCTGCGACTACGGTCGCAGCCTTGCCAACATCGTCCGCTTGGAAACCCGGTCTGTAGCGTACACTAAGCGCAATGGATGAAGATCGTGGCGCGGGCCGCAACTCGTGGACGTAGTACTGGCCGATCGGCTCCAATTCGCTTTCACCATAATGTTCCACTATCTCTTTCCGATCGGGACGATGGGCCTCGCTCCGTTCATCGCGTGGTACAACTATCGCGCGCTGAAGACCGGCGAGGAGCGATACTCACAAGCCGCTCGCTTTTGGACGAGGATCTTCGCCGTCAACTTCGCGGTCGGCGTCGTGACCGGGATACCGATGGAGTTCCAGTTCGGCACGAACTGGGCCGCGTTCTCCGCGAAGACGGGTTCGGTGATCGGACAGCCGCTGATGATGGAGGGCGTGTACGCATTCTTCCTCGAGTCGGTCTTCCTCGGGGTGTTGCTCTACGGTCGCGACCGCGTGTCGCCCGCGCTGTACACGACGTCGGCCGTCGCGGTCTGGCTCGGTTCGTGGCTCTCCGGTTTCTTCATCGTCGCCACCGACGCGTGGATGCAGCACCCCGTCGGGTACGTCATCGGCGCGGGCGGGCGGATCCAGCTTCAAAGCCTTGCAGCCGTGCTGTTGTCGCCGTTCGCCTGGTGGCAGTTCGCGCACGTGATGACCGGTGCGGTCGTCGCCGGCGGCTTCGTCGTCGCCGGTATCGGCGCGTACTATCTTTTGGCGAAGCGCGACGTCGGATTCGGACGCGAGTTCGTGCGGACCGGCGTGATCGTCGCGCTGGTGGCTTCGGCGCTGGCCGTCTTCCCGACCGGCGACCGCAATGGTTTCGACGTCACGACGTACCAGCCCGTCAAGCTGGCTGCGATGGAGGGGCTCTTCCAGTCGCAGCACGGCGCGCCGCTCGCGATCATCGGCATGCCGGACGTTGCCGGGCACAAGCTGCTCGATCCGATCTTCGTACCGGATCTCCTGAGCTTTTTAGCGTATGGCAACTTTCGCGCGAACGTCGCTGGATTGACGTCGTACGCAACCGAGCTGTGGCCGCCCGTCACGCTCACGTACTATGCGTACCACGTGATGGTCGGTCTGGGGACGATCTTCATCGCGGTCGCGGCCGGGGCGGCGTTCCTGTTGTGGCGCCGGCGACTGTTCACGATGCCGCTGGCGCTGTGGGCGCTGCTGCTCGTGATGCCGTTTCCCTACATCGCCAATGAAGCCGGATGGGTCACCACGGAGGTGGGCCGCCAACCGTGGATCGTCTATGGGTTGATGAAGACGCCCGCGGCGATCTCGCCGAACGTCGTCAGCGGAGAGACGGTCTTCACCCTGATCGGATTCGTCGGCATGTATTTTCTGCTCGGCGTCCTGTTTTTGCTGCTGACGCTGCGGGAGATCGCCATCGGGCCCGCGGGGCACGCCGCAGCGGCCGCCTCGCCGGCGCCGGATCTCGTGGCGGAGCGATGACCAGCTTCGTTGCGTTCTGTCTGATCGCAGCCATGCTGTCGGTCTACACCCTGCTGGACGGGTATGACCTCGGCGCCGCCGCGAGCACGCCGCTGGTCGCGAAAACGCGCGCGGAGCGCAGCGCGATCGTTGAGAGCATCGGCCCGTTCTGGAGCGGAAACGAAGTCTGGCTCGTCGCGGCGGGCGGCACGCTCTTCGCGCTGTTTCCGCAAGTCTACGCCGTCTCGTTCAGCGGCTTCTACCTCCCGTTCATCGTCGTGCTGTGGCTGCTGATGTTCCGCGGCATGGCCATCGAATTGCGCTCGCATCTCCCCGGTGAGATGTGGATGGACTTCTGGGACGTCGCCTTCTCGGTTTCCAGCCTGCTGCTCATCCTGCTCCTGGGCGTCGCGCTCGGCAACCTCGTGCGCGGCCTGCCGCTCGACGCGAACGGCTACTTCTTGGGCACCTTCTCTATGCTGCTCAATCCGTACGCGACGATGGTCGGCGTGCTGGCGGTCCTCGCGCTCGTGCAGCATGGACTCGCATACGTCGCCCACAACGTCGAGGGACGGCTCGGTGAACGCGCGCTGCGCTCCATCGGCAGGGTGTGGTGGCTCGTCCTGTTGGCATACGTCGCCGTCACCGCGACGACGATCGCCGATCACCGAGGCGACCTTGCGAGCGCGCCGCTCGCCATCGCGGCAAGCGTGGCCGCGCTGGCGTCGCTCGTCACGGTGCGCGTCTCCGTCCAGCGCCGGCGCCCCGCATCGGCCTTCTGGTCGTCGGTCGTCTTCGTCGCCGGCATCCTCGTGGCCGCAGCGGCGACGATGTATCCCTACTTGATTCGACCCTACCCAGGCGCAGTAGGGGGGCTGACGATCTTCCAAGCGCCGCCGCCCTCCATCACGGCGCTCTCTTTGGTTATCGCGTCGGCGGGGCTCGTCGCCGTCGTCGCGTATTCCCTCTTCGTCCGCCGGCTTATGTCCGCGAAGGTTACCGTCCGCGATGACGGCGCCGGGTGAGATCCCCTCACAGGTGGCGCGTCTCTGATGGGCTTGCGTCGTACCGATCGTCGCGCCCGTCATGGTACCTGACCGGCGCGTCGGCGAGCTCCTACCCCGGACTCGGTTCCCCGTGGCTACTTCGTGCTATGTCGGATGTTGGAGATAGGCGCGCGGATCGTCGGCCGAGTCTCGTCCGGCATGGACAACGGACTCGCGCAGCACGTACCCGCCGGTGAGCGCGCAGGCGGCGGTGAGCAGCGCGCGCAGGCGATCGGCGCGGTTCGCGTGCCGGCCGAACACCCCCGGCAGCGCCATGAGCGCCGGCACCGCGATCCCCAGGCCGAGCGTCGCGCGCTTGAGGCGACGGCCGCGCGTGCCGCCGAAGAGCGCCTTCCCGGGTGCGCCCGCGGCGCGCTCGTAGTCGAGCAGGAGCACCGCCTCGGCAATCCCGGCGACCGTCTCGATCAGCTCGAGTTTGCGCGACGTCGCGGGCGAGCCGGCGCCGAGTGCGAGCAAGCCGTTCTGCAGCGCGCAGGCCGTCGATGCCGCCGAAAGCGCGAAGATCGCCGGGAGGTGCCGGCGGCCGCGGTACCACACGGGAATCGCCGTCGCCGAGAGCAGCACGCCCGTATACGACGCCATCAGCGCGGCAGCGAGCGCGTGCACCGCGACGCGCGGACCCTTCGGAATCCAGCCGAGCGGATTGCGCGAAATTGCTCCATCGGCGCGCGCCTGTTCCAGCGCGGCGAGTCCCGCGGTCGCCGAGAACGCCGAGAATGCGTACACGCCGACCGACATCGGTGACTTCAGCTTGAGGATGCGCAGCATCGAGAGAAAACGTTCGGGCCGGCCCAGGTCCGCGATCAGCAGCACTCCGCTGACGCCGGCTCCCGCGAGCGCGGCATAGCGTCCGTTGCGGACGAGCGCGTGGTCGCGCGCGTCGCCGCTGCCGTCCGCGATCGTCGCGAGCGCGGCGCTTCCGGCAGCCGCGCCGCCAACGAAGAAGTATCCGACGATCTGCCAGCCCCAATGCGCCTTGTGCAGCACGGGATGGTCGAAATACGTCTCTTGCGCGCGGCCGAATCCGCCGTCGCCGCGCCCCAGCGACGCGGCTACCGCGTCCGGCGAGACGTTCCCCAACTCGCCGAACGCCGCGCCGTGCGGCTGCGACGACAACTACGCGCCCTCGCGGAAGCCGCGGAAGACCGCGACGCCCAGCAGCGCCAGCGCGCTTGCGGCGAGCAAGCCCGTCGAATACGCCGCGGGCTGGAAGCGCGACGGCAGCACGGGACGCGGCGGAAGGTTGAAGACCTCGGGGCGATCCGGCAGCAGAAAGAACGCGTTGAGCGGACCGGTCTCGCGCGTCTCGTCGCCGTCGACGCCGTACAAACGCGCCTCGCGGCCTTGCGCAAGCAGCGTCTCCACGCGCCGCTGCGCGGTCGCACGAAGTTCGTCGACCGGGCCGAAGAGGATCGCGTCGGTCGGACACGCTTTGGCGCAGGCGGGCTCCATTCCGTCCTTCTGCCGGTCGTAGCACAGGGTGCACTTCTGCGCGACGCCGGCCTTCGGCTCGACCGCGACGACGCCGAACGGACACGACGGCACGCAGTAGCCGCAGCCGTTGCACACGTCCGGCTGGACGTACACGTCGCCGAACTCGTTGCGGACGATCGCACCGGTCGGACAGGCCTCCATGCAGCCCGCGTTCGTGCAGTGCTTGCATACGTCGGACATCATCATCCAGCGCGAGGACGCGGGGTCGGTCCGGTCGGCCTGTTCGACGAAAGCGACATGCCGCCACGTGGTCGCCGATAGCCGCCCGGTGTTGTCGTACGATTCTGCGGAAAAGGTATAGCCGTCCGCGGGGAGCTGGTTCCACTGCTTGCACGCGACCTCACACGCCTTGCACCCGATGCAGAGCGTCACGTCGGTGAAGAAGCCGGTCTCCGAGCGCACTGGTAGATATCTCTACCCAGGGCTCCGCCGGGTGACGCAGGTTCCCGGGGACGGGCCTTCGTACAAAGTCGCACTAGGGCGAGACCGCGCCTCTTTGCGGGCGCAGAGGAGAAAGACTGTTGGCGGCCTTCCTCGACCGTTCTCATTCCGTTGCCGGGCCGGGTTTCAGCCGCTGGCTGGTCCCCCCCGCAGCCTTGTGCATCCACTTGTGCATCGGCCAAGCGTACGCGTTCAGCGTCTTCAACAAGCCGATGTCGCAGGCGATCGGCGTCACGGCCCCTGCGCCCGGCGACTGGTCCATCCCCGATCTCGGCTGGATCTTCAGCCTCGCGATCGTGTTCCTCGGGCTCTCCGCCGCCGTCTTCGGCCGCTGGGTCGAAAGCGCGGGGCCGCGCGCAGCGATGTTCGCGGCCGCCTGCCTCTTCTGCGGCGGCCTCATCGTCGCGGGCTTCGGCGTCTCGATCCACAACTTGCCGATCGTGTACCTCGGCTACGGCGTCATCGGGGGCTGCGGCCTGGGGATCGGCTACATTTCGCCGGTCTCGACGCTGATCAAATGGTTCCCCGACCGTCCCGGCCTCGCGACCGGGACGGCGATCATGGGGTTCGGCGGCGGCGCACTGATCGGCGCTCCGCTCGCCGTGACGCTGATGAAGCACTACGCGTCGCCGACGTCGACCGGCGTCGCTCCGACGATGATCACGATGGGGATCATCTACTTCATCTTCATGATCTCCGGCTCGCTGATGGTACGTCTCCCCGCCCCCGGGTGGAAGCCCGCCGGCTGGGTTCCGCCCACCCCGGCCGAAGCGGCCGCAAGGATGATCACGACGCGCAACGTCGTCGTCGGTGAAGCGGTCAAGACGCCGCAGTTCTGGCTGCTGTGGGCCGTGCTGTTCCTCAACGTCACCGCCGGCATCGGCATCCTCGGCCAGGCATCCCTGATGGTTCAGGACATGTTCGGCGTCGCGGTCGCGGCGGCGGCCGGCTTCGTGGGCCTGCTGAGCCTGTTCAACATGGGCGGCCGCATCTTCTGGGCGTCGATGTCCGACTTCTTGGGGCGCAAGCGCACCTACATGATCTTCTTCGGCCTAGGAGCGGTGTTGTACGCGCTGATCCCGTGGACGAAGAACATCGGCAGCCTGGGCTTGTTCGTCGCCGTGTGCTGCATCATCCTCACGATGTACGGCGGCGGCTTCGCCACGATCCCCGCGTATCTGCGCGACATGTTCGGCACCGTCCAGGTCGGGGCCATCCACGGCGTGCTGCTGACCGCGTGGTCCGCGGCCGGCGTCGCGGGGCCGGTGCTGGTGAACTACATCCGCCAGTATCAGCTCGACCACGGCGTTCCGAAGGCCGAGGCCTACTCGGTCACCATGTACATCATGGCGGTGCTGCTCATCGTCGGCTTCATCTGCAACTATCTGGTGAAGCCGCTCGACGAACGGCACTACGTCACGACCGCGGAAGCGGCCGGGTAAGGAGCGACGATCGTGAACGCAACCGATACCGGCTCCGGCACCACCGTCAAGCTCGTGCTGGCGTGGTTCTGGGTGGGGATCCCGCTGGCGTGGGGCATCTGGGTGACGCTGAACAACGCACTCCAGCTCTTCACGGCCACGAAGGCGACGTAACCGCGTCGCTCATCCAAATCGGGTAGGAGGGGGCGTCACCGCCCCCGTCCTCCCACACCACCGGACGTGCCGTTCGGCATCCGGCGGTTCATCGAACTACCTGCCGAAGAGCTCGGTAAGCCCTGCGAAACCCCGGGCGGTCC
>Ga0207416_1000173_pt1 | contig 119246 bp, 119 predicted proteins | sample PaiPotPPM11metaG_FD_184107 | JGI IMG/M metagenome (GOLD analysis project Ga0207416, IMG submission 184107) | Iron sulfur acid spring bacterial and archeal communities from Banff, Canada, to study Microbial Dark Matter (Phase II) - Paint Pots PPM... ... | reverse complement strand
TCGGGCCGCACGCCTCGGTCTAATCCACGGCCGCCGAGTCCTGCGCTTTTCCCACAACCCGGCGACGCAGCTTCTTTATAATCAAGTTCTCGGCCGCCTTGTGGCCTAAATTATTTTCGCTTTGAGGTTAGCTGTTCTGCCTGCGTCGATCTGAGCACCGGTCGCCGCCGCGCCGGAATGATGTAGAGCCGATCTCCAACTATGCAGGAGCGAGCGCCTGTACCGCGCGTAGGTCGGGAAGCGGTTGGTTGTCTGCACGAAGCGGTTGAATACAGACGTGCGTGGCACCTGCTGTAAAATGCGCTTGGATGCGATCGCGAATCCTATCCTCACTGCCCCATGCGACAATCGCGTCGACTAAACGATCGCTACATCTGTTGTCGAAATCCACGTCCTGCCATCCGAGCGCTTTCAGATTGTTTCTGTAGTTCGGCAAATGCGTCACATAGAAGCTCATGTATTGGCGCGCCGCCGCGCGAGCCTTGGTCGCATCTGCTTCCAGGATCACAGCCTGTTCGACACAGATCCAAGGGGCCGGACCGATTTGCCCCCGAACCTTAGCTGTGTGTTCCGGCGGCACAAAATAGGGGTGTGTGCCATCGGTCTGAGTCGCTGCAAGCTCGAGCATTTTCGGGTGAAGTGCTGCGATCAGGAGCGGAATCGGCTGTTGGGCCTGGCTTGGTCTCTTAAGGAGCGCCTCCTTTAATTGCGGAAGGTACTGTTTCATATAGCTATAGGGCTTGTCATAAGTATGACCGCGGTTGGCGACCACCGGCTTATGGCTCACGCCGATTCCCAGTATGAAACGTCCGTCGGAAATCTCAGCAACAGTTCTCGACGCCGACGCCATTGCCACCGCATCGCGCGCCCAGATATTGGCAATTCCGGTAGCGATCGCGAGGCTCTCGGTATGACTAAGCAGATAGGACGAATGGGCAAAAGGATCGCGGCCAGGACCCTCAGGTATCCAGAGAGCTTGGTAGCGATGCTTCTCGATCGTTTTCGCGAAATCGAGGGTCTCACGCATCGTCATCGCTTCTAGCATCGCCCAGATGCCAATTTTCCCTAAATCCATCGAGAGCACTCCTCCTGGGGAACTTGCACACTGACGCCGCGTAGCTTAATGAGTTTTCAACGTGACAACGATTTGCGCAACAATCCCAACAACGAAGGTAATGCGTGAAGACGAGCGCCCTACCCTCTATATCGGTTGTCATGTACGCGTGCAGCGCGACCGCTGATTACCTAGCGTATTACTTAAACCTTACACGGAGTTGCCTCGGCAAGACAGGACGGCAGCTCGTTCCGCGGACGCTTGAGCGCGCGCCGAGGTGACTGTAAGTTGACATAAAGTTCAACGGTGAAGCTGGACAAGGTGACCCACCCTCCCCTGCTCACCACTCCCCGCCTTCGCGCGCTCGCCGGTGGCCGCGCAGAATCTACTTCAACGGCCAGGTGCCCGGCGACTGGTAGAACGACCAGGGTTGAGTGTGTACGAACTTATTGCGGCGTCCAGCTTGCCGGTAACTGCACTTTCGTCGGTCTTCCACAAAATTCCTTGTCCAGCCTACCAATTAACTCAGGACCGGCAGCCGCTGCCCTGGAACAGGCGATCCATCGCTCGCCGTTGTGGTGCGAGAAAGCAAAACTGCTTCGGAGCGTGCCGGCAATAGGTAGTGTCACCGTCACTACCCTGCTCGCCCATTGCCCGAACTCGATCCAACAGGAACTGAGGTTGCGAATGGCGCTGGGCGGGTCACTGATGGCGATCAAGGGTTATGCCACCCCGGAAGCAGGGCTAGCCTACGCTCAGGCGCTGGAGCTGTGCCCGGCAGGTAAGTGAAACCCCGCTGCTCTTCTCCATCGTAGCGGGACTACCGGCGTTTAACATGATGCGGGGAAATTACACTCAGCGCGCGAACTCGCAGAGCGGCTCCACTCCGCGTCCAGAAGCTGCCAAACCCAGCGCTCCTCCAATAGGCTTCCATGCGGGTCGCGTGCCCATCAAGGGAGGCGCTGCAACGATCAGCGCCGCGGATGCGTTTTAACTGCCATGGCTCGTCAAATTCTTCGTCCTTGGTGGTCGTCGGTCATGGGAGAAACGATAGCGGGAAGGGCGAAAAGGAGGGCAGTCGGCAGGTAGGGTTTGGTGCTGAACCACGTCACGGGAATGCCGACAAGGTTAAAGCTCTCCTTGACTGGTACGATTCAAACAGAAATGCTGTCCGGGCACGGAGAGGTTCGGGAGTCAGGTTTAACCGGCGTGACTCGAAATCACGTGTGCCCTTGTGGCACCGGGGGTTCGAATCCCCCCCTCTCCGCCAGCAGATTCTGCTTCACGACGGGATTCCTAAACCAACTGCTACGTCAACACACCGCCGCCGTCTATGGTAAGCGTTATCCCCGTTACGAAGCCGTTCTTCATCAGAAATAGCACCGCATGCGCGACTTCTTCCGGACGGCCGGGTCGGCCAACAGGCAATCGTTTGGAGTATTCGGCGATAAACGCGTTGCGCCGCTCTCCAAGCGTATCGAGGAAGGGTGTATCAATCAGTCCGGGCTGAATCGCGTTGACTCTGATCGGCGCCAGATCGACCGCCAATGCGCGCGCGAAGGCCTCTACTGCGGCACATGAAGCCGTTGCCACTGACGCGCCCCGAATTGGACGAATCGCTGCCGCCCCCGACATGAACGTTATCGAGCCCCCGGCACCCATTTTCGTCGCGGCAAATTTGGCCGCGTTGAAAGCGCCCCAGAACCGAGTATCGAGCGCCGGACGAATCGATGAGACTTGAGTCTCGAGTTTCGGGTCGAACAAGACGGCGCCGGCGGTAATGAAAACATGATCTACGCGCTCCAAATCGGTAAACAGCGCCCGTGTTCCGGCTGCGTCGAGAACGTCGAGCGCAACGGTTTTCACGTCATCACCGAGGGTCGCTTTGGCTGCTTGCAGCCGCTCAGCAGAGCGCCCGGTGATGACCACGCGAGCACCTTCGCCTCTGGCGGCTTGGGCAGTCGCCAACCCGATTCCTGAGCTGCCACCTAAGATCACTACTGTAGTACTTGTCAAAGACATTTTTTCTCCGACCTCACATCGCGTTGAATGCTTCTCTATCAATCTTCTCCTCGTCAAAGTAGACAGCAAAAAGGCGGTGGAAGCTGGCGAGCATCGAGCAAACTCCGCCAGGATGCGCCGCGAACCAATTCGAACCGACCGCTCTGATCTGGTCAAAGCAATCTCGAAAAGACCCGCTCGCCGGCGTAAAGAACATGCCACCGCCTCTCCCTGAACAGAGATTGTCGATTTTCATGCGGCTGCAAGAGAAGAATCGGGATTCCTTGTATATCGCGATCGCAAGTCAAAAATAAGGGAGGGAGTGGGCGCACCAGATTGAGGATTGCCGGGCCCGACGAGGCCGAGCTTGGAAATGACAGAAAAAAGCGCGCATTCTCTCAGTTTGTCGTTCTCGTGCGCGTGGTGGCCGCGCGTGAAAAATCCCGATCCTTTTTTCGGTCATTTGAGACAGCCGGCGAGGAAAATCGACGCCCTCTGACCCCGGGGAGGCCTTCCGGAGCTGCTCGCCTACGATCTCACGTACTCGAAGTCGAGTGGCTGATGGTGGATGCCGCGCGCCGGCGGCGCGAGCCATGAGGCGAATTCGCCCGGTTTGAACGCCGGCTTCATCAGTGACTTGACGAATTCCCGGTCGGAAGGCGTGGGAAGCCACGACGGCTCGTTGGTCCGCCAGGTCTCCTCCGTAATGGTTTCGCCTGCCGGACTGATTCGCGCTCCCGCAAACTCGCCGATCCTGCGATTAAACCCCCGATGGGGCAGGCGCAGTTCAAAATCGATCCCGGCATCACGGATGATTTTGTTCCAACGCGCAACGCCCCTCGCCGAATCGCGGATGTACTCGTCGCGTAGCATCTCGTTGATGGCCAACAGCGCGGGCTGGCTGGTTTCGAGCAAACGCCCTCCTTCGGCGCGTAACACCGGGTACCTTTGTTCCGTCAGGATGTGATCGTCGGAGTGCTCGGTTTCTCGAAATCGTCCTTTGAGTCCGGCTGAATAGTAATTCGCGGCGTTAGTCGATAGCTCCGATCCGAACAAGTCGAGCGAGACTGAGTAATGGAAATTGAGGTATCGCTGCATCATCGGCAGGTCGATTCCGCCATACTCACCGACTTTTTCCGTTCCATTATTTTTCATCAGCTCGCAAGTGCGCGCGACCACGCGCGCCACGCCCATTTCCCCCACGAACATATGATGGGCTTCCTCGGTGAGCATGAAACGGCAGGTGCGCGAAAGCGGGTCGAAGCCGGATTCCGCGAGGCTGGCAAGCTGATATTTACCGTCGCGGTCTGTGAAATAAGTGAACATGAAGAAAGATAACCAGTCCGGCGTCGGTTCGTTGAAGGCGCCGAGGATTCGGGGATGGTCGGTACTACCCGAATGCCGCTCGAGTAGGGCTTCGGCTTCCTCGCGGCCGTCGCGCCCGAAGTAGGCCTGTAGCAGGTAGACCATCGCCCATAAATGACGAGCTTCTTCAACGTTAACCTGAAACAGATTGCGCAAGTCATAGAGCGAAGGTGCGGTCGCCCCCAAATAACGTTGCTGCTCGACTGAGGCCGGTTCGGTATCGCCCTGGGTTACAATCAGGCGGCGCAGCGTGCCGCGATGTTCGCCGGGCACGTCCTGCCAGACGGGCTGCCCCTTATGCTGGCCGAAGGCAATCGCGCGGCCGTATTCTGCTTCCGCCAGAAAAATGCCCCAGCGGTAGTCGGGCATCTTCACGTAGCCGAATGTCGCCCATCCCTCGGCATCGACGGAAATCGCAGTTCTCAGATAAACATCCGCGGTCTGGAAGCCGAGCGGTCCGAACTCGCGCCACCAGCGCAGAAACCCCGGTTGCCATTGCTCAAGCGCGCGCTGCAGGCGCCGGTTCCCAGCCAGATCTACGTTATTGGGAATCTGTTGAGAGTAGTCAATTGCCATTACACTCTCCGCGAGTCGAAAATCGGACGTTTGCCGGTGCCATAGAGTTTAAGCGCGCCATTTTCGCCCACCGCATTCGGCCTTTGAAAGATCCAGTTCTGCCATGCTGAGAGGCGGGCAAAAATCTTTGTTTCGAGTGTCTCCGGCCCGGCGAATCGGAGCGAGGCTTCCAAGCCGGTTAAGGCATCGGACGAAAATGCAGCTCGCGCTTCTATGGCCAACCGGACTTCATCGTCCCAATCGATTTCGTCTGGACTGAAACTGACCAGGCCCAATTCTACGGCGGTTTCCGCATCGAGGTCGTGCGCCACCAGCAGTTTGAGCCTTTCCAGATGAGCCGGATCGCCGAAGAACCTGTTCTGCAGGCGCGCCAGCCCATTGCATTTCGGTAAAGAACCGAAATTCATTTTCGTCAGCCGAATCTGCGCGGGCTTCTCTTTATCTGATGCGCACGTCCAATAGGCCCTGGCGGGCCGTTCGGCAGACTCCTCAGCTCGGCTCCGCTCCGCTCCGCCCAGTTCCCGTCCTTCACGAGTGCTGTTCAGCATGTAGGCACGGTCGGCCGCAAGTGCCAGTTCGAGCAGGGTTCCCGTGAAACACGAACCGGGTTCTACCAGCGCGAAAATCGAGCGCGAGCTGACCTCGAGCCGTTTGAACACGCGCTTGAGATAGTGAATGATTTCGCGGACAAGCCAATTGTCCTGATTTTCGAGCAACAACCGATCATATTGCTCGACCAGTAGCCCGTCACCTTCGGTGTGAAACACCCAGGTACCGATTCGCTCCTCATTGAAGCGAAGATAGAGGACCGCGTCGTCGAGTTCCCGCGCCAGCGCCAGTGGCCAAAAGGAGTCGTCGACCCGTTCACGCGCGATAACGTCAGGCGCCGGCGCGGTTTGTGGTCCGCGCACTATTATGTGGGCGGCCCCACGCTCGTGGTCGAGTTCGACCCTGAGGTTTCGATATGCGACGCGATCGTTATCGACGAGGCGATCAACAGGGCGCAGTACCAAGCCTTGGGCCTTGCCCGGACGCGCAGAACGAGCCGTGTATTCGGCCGCCTTGCTCATCGCGGCCTCAATTAGCCGGCTGCGCGGAACCACCTCATCGACCAGCCCCCACTCTACCGCTCGTTTGCCGCGGATGCCTTCCTCAGTAGTGCAAAAGTAATCGGCACGATCGCTCCTCACTCTCCGCTTATCGACCAACCGGGTAAGGCCGCCCGTGCCGGGAAGCACCGCGAGCAATGGCAGCTCTGGCAGCGAGACGCTGGTGGCGCCGTCGTCCACCATCACTATGTAGTCAGTCGCGAGCGCCAGTTCGTATCCGCCGCCCGCACATGGCCCATTTATCGCAGCGACATAAAACTGGCCGGAGTTTGCCGAAGCGTCCTCTATCGCATTGCGGGTTTCGTTGGTGAACTTGCAGAAGTTCACTTTGAAGCCGTGTTCCGCGAGACCCAGCATTTTGATATTTGCGCCCGCGCAAAACACCCGTTCTTTGGCCGAGGCGAGAATGACGGTGGAAACCTCCGGATGTTCGAAACGAAGCCGTTGCACCGCGTCGTAGAGTTCGATGTCAACCGCGAGATCATAAGAATTCAGCTTAAGCTCGTAGCCCGGGCTGATTCCGCCGTTCTCTGCCACACCCATCGCCAAAATGGCGACGCGGCCGTCGAAGCTCAGCTTCCAATGCCGATAACGGTCAGGGCTGGTCTGAAAGTCGATCACGGCGGCGCCTCCGTATGGACGGGCTGCTACGGGCTGCTACTCATTCTATTCGATATCCGGTGAGCTATCGAGGCGTGCCGTCGGCCGGTGCCATTGAAGCCCGTCAGAGAACTGGAAAAGGAAACTGGGCGGCTGCGCCACCGACGTAAAGCCCTAATCCAAGGTCTCAGCAAACTGCGGGAATTCGGAATCCTCTACGCGAGTTGAACCTCAGCATGATTGGAAATCACCGAGAGTATGGCACATCAATCGCCGGCCATTACGACATCTTTCCGATGCTGCCAGCGTTAGTGCCCTTTATACTCAACCTGGCCCTCTTCGCTCTGGCAGTGGGTATAGCAGTGACCGGTTTGATTTTTCGCTACACGACAACGTTCCAAACCATGGCGTGGAGCATTGCAAGCCTGCTGGTGCCACTGTGGTTCGTCTTTTACCCGCTAAAATCCTTGCCGAGGTTTCTGCAATCCGTAGCATGGATACTGCCCACTACTCACTACTTCGAAGGCATGCGAGAAGCGATCGAGCGTGGCAGACTTTCGGCATCACACCTCAAGTGGGGTCTCGAGTTGAATCTAATATGCTTCGTTTTGGCCGCGCTGTTTTTTCGTTGGATGTTTGAATCCGCGCGTGCGCGCGGCCTGCTGGTGAAGCTGGGCTGAAGCCAAACACTTGACATGGCAGTAATAGGGTAATCCCAAGAGCAAAAAGCGGCGGAGAGCCGCCGCTTTCGTATGTCTAGCCAGCAAATCGCTTGCGAGGCGCATAGACCTACATCATTGAATCGAAACCCTTCCAGAAAAACCGGGCGAGCGTTCTGGCCTCGGCCAGAAATTCCTCTTCGCGCCCCGTGCCGGTCACAAAACGATCGATCATCCGGTGACCGCCCTCGCCATGCTCCTTGTCGGCCTCATAATGCACGGATAAAAAGCGGGTATGCTCCGGTTTGAGCCCATAATGACGCTCCAACCCCTCCTGCAGCATCTTGTAGGCTTCAACCTCGATTTCCTCGCACAATCCAATTGCGCCGACGAACTGTGGCTTCAGATGAATTATCCGGTAGAGGCTTGCGTTGAACGCCCGGGCATCGTCGGAGCCGATCGCGTTGACCAATTGCTGGCGCGGCAACCCCAGGCCGCCTTCCCACAACTCGAACAGCAATTCGGTATGGCCTGCTGAATGGCTGTATAGGCCGAGCGCTTCCTCGGCGAATCCCTTCGCCGAGCCGTGCGCCACCTTCTGGTCGATGTCGTACATCTTGAGATACGCCGTCGCCGATAGCGGCGCTGAATCGCGCACTGTCATCTCATAATGTTGAATCGGATAGCCTTTGAGTTGCTCGCGGCTCGCCCTACCCTCGTTCACGAGCTTCACGTAGGGATGCTGGTTTAGCCGATGCTCGGCAACAATCTCGTCGATTTCAGCATGGAAAGTCGCCTCGTTCATTAGTGCCACCTCCCGATTTCAATTTCGAATCTCTCGGTTCGTCTTACTCTGGCAATTTTCGCGGTCGAAGCAAAATCCAAAATGCTCATGACCATGGTGTCCAGCGGTTCAGGCATCTCGCTACTTTAATCTAATTAAGCTTTCTCTTCGCTGGCGGTGACCAAGTTGACCGATGGACCAGGGACCTCTTCCATTCGAGCAGTTGTATCGTTGTCGAACTCCAGATGGAGAGCCCGCACCAACAATCCGTGCATTCGATAGGTGGCGATCACCATGAACAGCTCCACGATCTGCTCGTCGGTAAAATGCCGCTTCAACGCGGCGAAGGTCGCATCCTCGACCAGGTTGCGGCAGATGAGCTCGTCAGCCGCTGCCATCACTGCTCGTTCAGCCTGATCGAAATGCTCCGACGTTGCCCAGCTCTTGAGTGCCTTCAACTTGGCGTCCGAAATTCCAACGGCGCGAGCTACCTTAAGGTGCTGCGAATACTCGAATCTGCAATCGCCCGCTATTGCAGTGCGCAAGATCGCCAATTCGCGAAAGCGAGGCTCCAGCTTTCGTCCGGGCTGCAAAAGAGCGAATAAAGCGTCGGACGACATCTTGAGGATGTCCGGCACCAGCGCGAGCGTAGTCCAATAATCACCGGGCGAGCCGGTACCCGTCCCCGGCTGTGCAACCGGATCGCGGTCGCCGAAGATCTGCCGATAAAGTTTGCAAACCTCGGGAGCAGCCTCGGCCAGACTGACCTGTCGTACGCGATTTCCCATCTCCGTTCCTCCAAGTGTTCGCGATGTAACCTGCTAGCTCTTGACACGCTGGCGGAGGGCGTCGAGCAAGCGGTTCGGCAGACCTTCGAATGGACCGTTTGACATGCAGAGCAGGACGTCGCCCAGGCGGCAATCCGCGAGCATCCGATCACCGATTGCCTCAATGCTGGCGCACGCGAACGCGGCGGGGCCGCGCGCTGCGATGGTGTCCGCCAGCATTCCGAGGTCGAGACGAGCATCGGGAGGAATCGGGTCGTTCTCCTTGAAATAGACCGGCGCCAGATAAACTTGCGCTGCGCGGTCGAACGCTTCTGCAAAATCAGCCTGGAAAACCGAGCGGCGTGCGGTGTTGGAACGGGGCTCGAACGCCGCCAGGATGCGGCGGCCAGAATAACGTTCGGCGATCGCCTCCAGCGTCGCTCGAATCGCTGTCGGATGATGAGCGAAATCGTCGATTACGGCGATTCCGGCCGCTTCGCCGACGACTTCCTGGCGACGCGCAACGCCATTGAACATTGCCAGTCCACGGGCGAGCTCCTGATCACTCAGGCCGAATTCCTTGAGCAGCACCCAAACACCGAGCGCATTGGCGACGTTCATCCGCCCGGCGACTGGCAATCGAATGTCATGAGCGATCGGACGCTCGCGCTGTGCGATTGAGAAGCGCGCCCCATGAGCATCAATTTCTATCCCGACCGCACGATATTCGCCCCAGCCTAAACCAAACGTTAGCCGCCGCGCGCGCGTCGTACTTACTTCAAGTGCGTCAGGAGAATCAGCCGACACCACAAGCACATGCTCAGGGCTGAGTTGCTCTGATAACGCGCGGAACGAAGCCTTGACATGGTCCAAGTCGCGATAAATGTCGGCATGATCGAACTCGACGCCGGTGATAATAGTGCCGCTGGGCCCGTAATGAAGAAACTTGGGACCCTTATCGAAAAAGGCGGTGTCGTATTCATCGCCTTCGATCACGAACTCCACCCCGCTTCCGCACCGGTAATTCGCATTGAAGTCCCGTGCGACGCCCCCGACCATCATCGACGGGTCACGGCCGGCCAGGTCCAGCACCCGCGCCATCATCGCTGTCGAGGTGGTCTTGCCGTGCGTACCGGCGACCATCAGTACCCGGCGCCCCTTCAGGAAGAAGTGTCGCAGAGCCTCAGGCATCGACAAATATGGGATGTTCGTCCTAACCAGCGCGGCCGCTTCGGGATTGGAACGGGTTATCACGTTGCCAACCACCACCAGATCGGGCGGAGGCTCTAGATTGGAGGCGTTGTAAGTCGGACGGATTTCGACTCGGAGCCGACGTAACATAGATGCAGCCGGCTCGTAGAGCTGCCTATCGGAACCTGTCACACGCAAGCCGCGCTCGGCGAACATCGCTGCCAGCGCCGCCATCGCCGAGCCCGCCACGCCCATCAGATGAATATGGCGGAGAGTTGCCGGGATTCGTTTTACACGACGGCTTGATGCTGACCCATTCAGCAGCGTCGCGCTTCTCTCCTCAGGCATCTCCGCTGCTCTCGTTCATCGCCCTTTGGTCTTACCTGTTTCTTTCTCGCCCAGTGCTTGCATCACCAAGTCGTGAATACGCGGGCGCAGGTCCCGAATCGCCTGGTTGTCGCGGCTCGGATGGACTCGATTGGTCAGTAATGAGACGACAATCTCGCGTTCGGGCTCAATCCAGATCGATGTGCCGGTAAAACCCAGATGGCCGATAGCAGCGGACGAAAAATGCTGACCCGAGCTGGAATATTCCGCTGACGGCGTGTCCCATCCGAGCGCCCAGGAGGAGCCGGTTACCGCTTTGTCACGGCTCCAGAATTCGCGCACAATCCGTTGCGGAACCAAATCGGATTTGCCGCCGTAGCACCGCAACAGTTCGTGGGCCAGGTGGTCAACTTCCTGAACCGGTGCAAATAACCCTGCATGGCCGGCGACGCCACCCATCGCATAAGCATTTTCATCATCCACTTCGCCAATCAGCCATCGCTTGCGCGACGGGCAGAAGCCGGTGGGCGCGAACATTTCGCGCACCGGCTCGAGGCGGCGCGTGCGATTTTGCGAAATATCGATGAAGTCAGTGGCGCGTAGTCCGAGCGGTCGAAAGATTTTGTCGCGGCAAAAGCGGTTGAGTCCCAGCCCTGTCACCTGCTCGACGACTTCTCCCAGGAGCATAAAATTCAGGTCCGAGTAAAGCGTTTTGCTGCCGGGCGGGTATTCGGGTCGTTCGCGGTGGATTTCCTCATAGACGAACTCCTTGGCTCCGCGACTCGCCATGAAATTTACCTTGCCACTCTTTTCGACCTGAGCGACCTGCTGATAGTAGGGCCGCCACGCCGCAAGTCCTGAGCAATGAGCCAGCAACTGCCGAAACGTGATATGGCTTTTGCCGTGTACGCCAAAGTTATGGAAGAAACGGGTCACGCGTTCGTCGAGTCTGAGTTTCGCGTCTCGCACCATGATCATAATCGCAATGGTGGTAGCGAGCGGCTTGGTCAGCGACGAAAGATCGAACACCGTATCGAGCCGCATTGGGGAGCGCTCGGGCTGCAGCATTCGATGGCCGAAGGCACTTTCGAAGACGACTTCGCCAGCCTTGCGCACCACGATTGTCGCACCGGGAATCACCTCCCGTTGGACGGCTTCGGCGAAAGCCTGCTCGAGTTCACTCCATCCCATGTTTTACCGATCCGATATGACGAAACGAGGTGACGACCATGAGCGAGGCGTTAGCAACAATCCGCGCCAGCCTGACAACGATGTTCCGTGGTCCGCTCCCTCTGCTCAATTCCTTACCCGCGCTTCTCTTTTTCGCCGCGCTATTTAGCTCACCCCGGCTTCTGTGAATGCCATTCGCCGCAGTTTACTATCGACCCGCACCCATATACCCAGCGGCAGCGTCAAGTTTTCGGTGCCATGTCCCGATTCGATTCCGAACAGGACGGGGCATTTAAGTCTGGCGGTTTGCTCGCCCACAAACTCGGCGATCAGCGCATGCTCCTGCTCACTCTCCGCCAGCGGCCGTAGCGCACCAAACACGATGCCGGCCACTCGCTCAAACACCCCGGCTTGGCGCATCTGCACCAGCATCCGATCTATTCTATAAGCCTTTTCGCCGGTGTCTTCCAAAAATAGGATGCGGCCATCAAATACAGGCTGCCACGGCGTCGCCATCATTGCGACAATCACCGACAAACAGCCACCAATTATCGGGCCCTCTGCGATACCAGGGCGGAGCGACTCGATTGCCTCGAACTCGACTCCCCGCGCATCACCGCTGAGTAGCGCCTGCAAATGCGCCAGCGCACGCGGGCTCAGACCTCGCGCCAGGTCCGTCGCTATCATCGGCCCGTGGAAGCTAACCATATGACTGTGGTCGACCAGCGCGTTCAGCAGAAAGGTAGCATCGGAGAAGCCCACGAAAATTTTGGGTGCTCGCGTGAATTCCGCAAAATCCAGTAAGGGCAATAAGCGGCCGCAGCCGTAGCCTCCTCGCGCACCGAACACTGCCTTTACCTCTGGATCACGGAAAAAAGCCGTGAGCTCTTGCGCCCGCAATTGGTCGGCGCCTGCGAAAATTCCGGTCCGATCTAACACATGCGGCGAGAGCTTTACCCGGTAGCCCAAATTGCGTATAGCTGCAGCGCCACGTTCGAGACCGGCGCAGTCGACTGCTGCAGCGAGGGCTACTATCCCCACTGTGTCGCCCGGCATCAGCGCCGGGGGCTTGATAATCTTAGCAGTCACTGATTTAGCTGGAGATTAGCATGCGCGCGAAGCACTGCGCGACCGCTCCTTCAATTGAAAGAAAAATAAACCAACGATGAAAGGAGATAAAAAGAGCAGGAGATCGTAGGTGGCGGGCAGTTTGTCATTTTCCCGCTTTGCTGTTCTCAATTTCGGTCTTCCGGTCACACTGTTATGGTTGTTGCTCTGTTCCCTACCTGCAACTTCTTTCGTCGAGATCGGAGCGCGCGTAAAATCTCGTAGACCAAGGATGGAGCCGAAGAGCGATACTCTGAATTGGCTTTACTCGCTGGAAGGGCGCGGCGAGATTTACAAGCTGGAGCGGATGGACCAGGCGCTCGCACTGCTGGGTAATCCACATCTCAAGCTGAACGCCGTGCATATTGCCGGGACTAAGGGCAAGGGCTCGGTCGCCGCGATGCTCGACGCGTGTCTGCGCGCAGTGGGCCTGCGATGCGGCTTGTACACCAAACCGCACCTGGTGAATCTGACCGAGCGCACTCGGATCGGCGGCGTGGAGATGGCTGCTCCTCTGATGCTGGATTACATCGAGCAGTTGCGCGATATCTACGAGCGGGCCGGCCTCGCTCTCACTTTTTTTGAATTCACCGTCGCTTTGATGTTTCTCTATTTCGCCGAGGCCGCAGTGGACATTGCTGTAATCGAAACCGGCTTGGGCGGTCGTCTCGACTCAACCAACGTCGTGCAGCCGCTGCTCAGCGTGATAACGCCGATCGGTTTCGACCACATGGAGCGACTCGGGTACACCATCGCAGCCATTGCGGCGGAAAAGGGCGGCATCATCAAACCGGGAACGCCAGTGGTGATCGGCTCGCGCGATCCCGAGGCACGTCTGACGCTGACTTCGATTGCGGCGCGACGTCAAAGCGCGGCCTTTATGATCGACCGTGAATTCTCTTATCATTCGCATGCGCCCGCCCATCGCTTCGACTATCATGGCCTTGGTCTCGATCTTGACAAGATCGAGATCGCTCTTGCAGGGCCATTTCAACACGAAAACGGCGCTATTGCGCTGGCCGCGCTTGAACTGCTACGCGGACAGGGATGGCCGATTACTGAGAATGCCATCAGGCGTGGTTTGGCCGAGGTTTCATGGCCGGGGAGGTTCGATCGGGTCTGGCAGCGGCCGTTGGTAATCCTGGATTGTGCCCACAATGAACTAGCGGTCGAAGCGCTCCTCCAGACCATTGACCTCGAATTGGGACCTACGATCCGGCCGCGGCTCGTGTTTGGCTGCCTGGAGGACAAACAATGGTGGCGCATGGCAGAAATGCTGGCGCCCAGGATGCAGTCCGTTGTCCTGACGCGGGCCAAGCCCAAGCGACCGCTTGCTCCGGAGAAACTGCTGCCGCTCTTCGCGCGCTGGGTACCATCGCAGATTGTGCATGAACCGCTCGACGCGATTTGCGAGGTTATGGATCAGTCAGCACCGGATGACGTAGTGTTGGTGACCGGTTCAGTGTACCTAGTCGGAGAAATCTATCCGTGGTTTCTACAAAAGGGAGGGCGGCGGGCACTCTTTCCTGAAGCCGAACCGTAACCGCTCGCGGAACGGGCCTTCAGCCCCAATTTCGTCGGCAAAGGCCGTTCGATCTTTTTTGCTCATCACGCCGCGTCGTTGGAACAATCAATAGACGATTGTCATTCTGTCCGATCGTCTGGGGCTTACTCATGCCGTGCAAGACACGCGTAAAACCCGACAAATCAAATGGCCGAGCGAGTGCCGCGGGATAGGACCGAAGCTTGCGCCGCCGATCGTGAAAAGCCGCGCTCCCGATAACATCGATTGCGTTCGGAAACGAGGGGCCATCGCCTCCGCGTTGCTCATTCTCTTCGGTATCGGCTTGGGAGCCATCGTCGCGGAGGTGGCAATCCGCGTGTTCGGATTCGGCAAACCCGACTTTTATACCTACTCGGCAACGCGCGGATGGAAATTACGGGCAGGCGCCGCAGGATGGCAGACTGATGAAGGGCGCGCCTTTATCAGACTGAATCGATGGGGTTATCGCGGAGCCGACTGGACGCGTATCAGGCCGAGCGGCACGCTAAGGATCGCGGTGTTGGGTGACTCGTTCGTGGAAGCTCAACAGGTCGCCGAGCAGGATACCGCCTGTGAGGTGATCCAGCGGGCGCTTACTCACATGCTGCCAACTTCCGCGCGCGGCTCCTATCGAGAGCTACGGGGAGTAGAGGTCATGAATTTCGGAGTGGATGGCTACGGCACAGCGCAGGAATTCTTTACCCTCGTCGAGGATGTTTGGCAATTCTCCCCCGACATTGTGGTGTTGGCCTTTTTCCCCGGCAATGACGTCCGCAACAATTCTGCTGTTCTGGAGGGTGACAAATGCCGCCCGTTCTTCGTCCCGTACGGCAACGATGTTGTGCTGGGTGGACCCTTTGAGGACTCGCAGCTATTTCACTTACGATGCTTCCTGCGATTCGAATCGTACCGCTCGCAGTTGCTGAACGTGCTCGGTGAAGCGAGGAGCGCTCTCCGTAGCATCCAGCGGAAACGTCGTGCGCACGCAGCCCTGCGGCCGGTCTTATATCAGTCTGTTGGAGTTGCCACGAAGAGCTTGCAAGAGCCTGGTATCAACGACCTGATCTACCGTCCGCCGATTAACCAGGACTGGCTCGATGCGTGGAACGTGAGCGAAGCCGAAATTGATATGACGGAGCAAAACGTGCGTGCGCACCATGTGCTCTTTCTGCTGGTCATTATTGGCACCGGGGTTCAGGTGGCACCCAATCCGGCCTTTCAAGCCGGATACCTAAGAGCAGTCGGAGGAACGGATCTTCTTTATCCAACTCATCGGCTCACCGCGCTTGGAGTACGAAAGGGATTCACCGTGCTCGACCTCGTAGCTCCGATGAAAACCTACGCGCAAGACCATCAAGTCTACTTCCACGGTTTTCCAAATACCGCGATGGGAACCGGGCACTGGAATCAGCGCGGCAATCGTTTCGCCGCCGATCTCATCGCTTACAAGCTCGGGGCGATGATCGCGCAAAGCCAGGCCCGGTGAACAGTTCTGCAGCCGACTGCTTGCTGTGAATCCGACTACCGCGTTATAGAATTCGATGCGGCGATTTTGGCGCACAGGAATCTCACTATGGCTGAAACCACGGAAGAAAAGACCGGACCATCGGCCAAAATCGACGTCGACGGTCTCAAACGCTTTATCCATACACGCAAACTCGGCGACCCAGCGGAGCTTCGCAGCGAGAATATCTCATTCGGCCATTCCAATGAGGTTCACCTGGTCTGCTTCGAGGACAAAGTGTGGGCCTTGCGCAGGCCGCCGCGCGGACCGTTGTTGCCTACTGCACACGACGTAATCCGCGAATATCGGGTACTGGCCGCATTGCAGGATACGCCGGTACCGGTACCACGCGTCTACGCTAGTTGCGACGACATTAGTTTCATCGGCGCGCCGTTTTACTTGATGCAGTATATGTCAGGCAGAGTGATTCGCCCCGGCCTGGTACCGTCAGACGAGCCAAGCTTTGCTGATACTCCCGCCAAACGTCGGGCGGTGAGCGAGGCCATGCTCGATCTCCTCATCGCGCTGCAATCAGTGGATTGGCGCAAGGCCGGACTCGAAGGCTTCGGTCGTCCCGATGGGTATATCGAACGGCAGTTGGGGCGCTGGACCGATCAGCTCCTCCGTACCACGCAGTTAACCCGCCCGCTGCCGGTGATGGAGAAAATACGTGGCTGGCTCGCAGCGCATATGCCGCAGAGCCAAGCAGCAACGATCGTTCATGGTGATTTCAAGCTCGATAATGTTATGTGGGAGGTTGAGGGAGAACGCGCCCGAGTTATTGCGCTTTTTGACTGGGAGATGTCTACTATCGGCGATCCGCTGGCCGACCTTGGCTGGATGCTGACCTACTGGACCGACCCCACTGACACTGAGCTGCGCCGTAGCGTGGTGTCGAGTATGGAATGGGGCTTCGGCTATTACCGGCGCGATGAGATGAGCGCTCGCTACGAGCAGAAAACCGCCCGCCCGATGCGTGACTTCACCTTCTACCAGGTTTTTTCGTTGTATAAGCTCGCGATCATCTTGGAAGGTAGCTACTCACGGCATCTCAGCGGGCAGGCCGACGATCCCCTGTTTGCAACGTACGACCGGCGTGTACCCGATATTGCTGAAGTTGCCTGGAGCCTGTGTCGGAATCCATAGGCAATGAAGCAATCACTTTCACCTTGGTGAATTACCTATTCGAACACATCCTCCGGCCTCACACCTAAGAAGGTAAGGACCACGTCGGTATATAGTCGCAAACCCCACAGTAGCCCTTCGATCGGCATGCGCTCGTCATTGCCGTGGTAGAGCGAGCCGAATGGCATTTTAGGATCGAGCCGGACGGGGGCAAAACCATAACAAGTCGCACCCAGTTGCGTATAGAATTTGCTGTCAGTCGCTCCAGGCAACATCCACGGAATCGCGCGAGCGCCAGGATCGGCTGCTTCAGTACGCGATCTCAGCAGCCGGAACAAGGGCGTATCGAAGCTGGCCTCGGCTGGCGGCGCACTCTTAATTACTTCCAGAATCGGTTCTGGCCCCACGATTTCACGCAATTCGCGCAGGAAGCTCTTCTCATCGTCGCCTGGGAGCGTGCGGCCATCGAGAATCACGCTCGCCTCGCCCGGTATCACGTTGTCCTTATAGCCGGCGCGAACGATTGTTGGCGAAACCGTATTCGCCATCATCGGGCGAAATAGCGGCGGGGCCTTTTCCGGGACGATTCCGAGTTCGTTCAAGGTTGTACGAATCAACGGAGTCACCCGCCGCCGCATCGGCGTGCGGGTAAGCCGTGTTATGAGGTCCGCCATCCATGCAATGGCCGTATCCGCACGCGGCATCGAGCCATGCCCGGGGGACGCCGTGACCGTCATTTTGACCGTGACAAAGCCTTTCTCCGCTACCTGGATAGGATAGAAACGGCGCTCACCGATGAAGAGCGTGAAAGCCCCAGTTTCATTGAGTACAAATCCGGCACTGACCAGCTCGGGATGATGCTCGACCAGATGACGAGCGCCGAGTTCGGAACCCGCCTCTTCGTCAGCCACCGCGGCCAGGATCAGGTCGCGTTCGCCGATCGTAGCGCTACGCTTGAGCGTCAGCATCAGCATCAAGTCCATGGCACATTTGGACTTCATGTCGATGGCACCGCGTCCCCAAACACATCCGTCCGCCAACTCTGCCCCGAATGGAGCCCGCGTCCATCGCGAGGCCTCCACAGGCACGACGTCGGTATGTGACGAGAGCATCAGCGCAGCTTTGTTTGGGTCGCGCCCCGCGATGCGCGCGATCAGGCTGGTCCGGAGCGGGGCCGGTTCGATCAAGACCGGGTCGATTCTCTCGGATGAGAGTGCACGCGCGAGGTAGTCGGTGGCGATTCGTTCGTTGCCCGGCGGGTTAGTTGTGTCGAGGCGAATCAATGCTCGCAGGTGGTCGAGCGTTTCGCGTTCAAAGTTCTCCCAGGAAATCCTCATCGACGATTTACCGATCAGTTGAGAAGCGCAGTTTAGCGATTCTGACCGGCCCTGGACAGCGATCGCAAGCGCAATCCCTCGCGGCCTTCTTTGGTCTCCCTCCGCAGAAAGGAGGGTGCGATTGGACGGGGAAAATGCGATCTTTACTCGCTTGACGCATTGCGTGAAGCAACCTAATGTCAGCTTGAGAGTGCGACGGTGTCCGACCTGCCTAACATTATTCCGCTGTTTCCATTGCCCAACTTTGTCCTCTTCCCGGGGCTCAGCGTGCCGTTGCACATTTTCGAACCGCGCTACCGCGAGATGGTGGGCGACGTCGCGCAGACCCATGGCATCATCGGAATGATGATGCTTAAGGGCGAGTGGGAGCGCGATTACTATGCCTATCCCGACATTTACGCGGTTGGCTGCGGCGGTAAAATTGCCGCTTTATCAAAGCTGCCTGATGGCCGTTTCAACTTAATCCTCCAAGGAGTCAGCGAATTTCGCGTCGTGCGCGAGATCCGCCAGCGCTCCTATCGGTTGGCTGAGGTCGAGTGGTGCACGGTGCCTGCCGCGACGCTTGAACTCGACGAGGGCGCGATGATGACGCTGCATCAACTGTTGGTTAGCTTCCTGGGCGAAGCTGCCAACGAAGTGTGGAAGTCATTGGTCGAACAACGTGGATTACGGGGGGCGGCTCTGATCAATGCGATTTGTTTCCATCTCGATATCGCGCCGATAGAAAAGCAGACGCTGCTGGAAGCCGGCGATTCTCGCGGCAATTGCCTGCTTGACGTGCTCACCTTTAAGGCCGAGGAGCGTAAACTCGGCCCCGGCGGTATGGGCGGCAAAGGTTCCGGCCCCACTCAATAGGTTGCACGCAAATCAGGTCCCCCGCGGATCCGGCCGATCTTCACCGAATTCATCTAATATAGGTCCCGGTACCTTTACCAAGTCTGCTCCCGGCGAAGGTCACAAGCTCTTTCGGAGACAACCGGAACCATGAGTTTGGCTCCTTGGGACACAATTTTGGCGCTACGATCCGTCAGTGCACGGAACGGTTTAGCTCGCCGTCTATCGCTTCTGTATGACGCAAGCGGAATGTCTCAGGTGCAAATTGGTGATTTGCAACTTGCCGAGAGCGCTGGCAAAACAAAAAGATCCGAGATATTCACGGACGTCACACAGCTCGTTAATGTTACTAAAACCAACAAGAAGCTTATTTCGTTGTATAATCCGGATAGACTACAAATTAAGGCACATCTATTGCTCTAGGAAACCACATTATCATATTGACAGTCTTGGGAAGCAGCAGATCCTGTAGCCCGGGAAAGTGAGCAGGCTGGCGATGGAATGGGAGAATGGTGTGATGGGCTCGATTCTCGTGCCCGATGTTATTACTCCGGAGCAGTTTTATGACTCGCGCCGCGACGACAGCGCGATAGCACCGGTCAAGCGCTTGATGATGGCCGTGCTTGAGGACGCTTTGCGCTGCTTCCAGAACAACTCCAGCGCGAAAAGCGGACCGCGCAAGCGCCTGTTCACTGAGGCCGAACAATGGCTGTGCGGTGAAACCGGCGATGGGCCATTTTCGTTCGACACTGTCTGCGAAACCCTTGGTATCGAGCCCGCGTTTTTACGCGGTGGTCTCAAACAATGGCGTGACCAGCAGCTCGCCGGGGTGTCCGCGCGCCGGCTGGCTCGGCGCTCGCCGGTCATGCGCAGCGGCAAAATCAGCGCCAATAGCCGCCGCGGTTCGCGGCAACGCATTAGCCAGGCGGTGTAAAGTCGATACAGTTACAGATCGGCTGATGGCCTGAAGCAGCGAACGCGAAAGTCACTGTAATGCTGCGGCGGCGGCCTCACCGCCGCCCACGTACTGGCCGACTACTTCAGGCTGTGTGATAGAAAGTACGCCCGTCGCGCTCGCGCTTGCGCGCGCGCCCCTCAATAACCGCATACTCCAGATGAGCCAGGGTTTCGAATGTGGCCGCCATTACGTGGAAAATGGGGCGCTCCTCATCACCGAATACCTCCATTGCGACGTCGAATGCGCACTTCGGTTGACGTCTGACAATGTCCAACATCTCCGCTTCTCGGTACCGATGGTGCTCGATTAGCTGGTTGGCACGATGGCGATGATCATTGAAAACGCCACCGTGTGCAGGCAGCACCAATTGCACATCGAACCGCTGCACCTTGATTTGCGAGTTAAGGAAATCGCCCAGCGGATTCGCGGTTGGACTACTGGGGTAAAGTCCAACATGTGGTGTGATCTTAGGCAGCAGATGATCACCGACGATTAGCACCTTTTCCCTGCGTAGGTAGACTAAGCAATGACCCGGGGCGTGGCCCGGTGTCCAGATAATTTCCAACCTGCGATCGCCGAGGGGTATTACGTCCCCGTCAGCCAGGTATTTGTCGGGTTGCGGCACCGGACTATAGGCGCCCGTGCCCATCCACATTGGCCTCATACCTTCAAGGGGATATTGCTCGATCGGGAAGCCATGGGTCAGAAAGAACTCTGTGGCCTCCGGACTAGCAGCCGGAGGTCCCATGGTCAGCATCCGAGTGACGCGCTCCGTTTCAAATTGATGCAGGAGAGTGGTTGCATTACTCCGTTTCTTAATTGCCGCCGAAGTGCCGAAATGGTCGACATGATGATGCGTGCCGATTAACAGGTCCAGGTCTTCGATTTTGATCCCGACCTGCTTCAGTGCCTCTTCCAACGCGGCGACACTGTCAGGGGTGTTCATTCCGGTGTCGACCAGGGCCCAAGCGCCGTGACAGTCGATCAGGTAGACGTTGATAATCGTGGGCCGCATCGGCAGCGGCAGGAAAATTTCGTAAATCCCCGGATGAACCTCGGTTATTTTTGCTGGCATGATAAGTGACTTCTCGACCGGTTTGGTCCGTCATCACCGCTTGTTCTGCTTCGGCTGCACGGGGTTGAACCTATACCATCGCCGATTTAGCCCTAAAGCGCAGAAATCTTTAGCTAGGCAAATTAGCTGCAAAAAGTCGGCTTGACGTCACCGGTTGGCCAAGACACCCCTATTATTAGCGGCCGCTTCGCAACCTGCGTATTTGGAGAAATGCGGTCCGCACGTATAGAAGTGTACGTTATTCGTGAAGTTGATCCTTAACCACGAAGGACGCTTGAATCGACACCCTCCATTGCGTGACTCTGTTATTCTCGACCACGGCACTGATGTCCTTGACCTGGGCGCGATGAATGCCGGAAATCGTCACGCCCGCCCGGGCAATAGCGATCTGAACGGCGTCCTCAATCGAATTTGACGAGATCCCGATCAAATCAATAATTTTTTCAACCATCGCAAATGGCTCCAGGTTGCGGCCGCTCTCGCGTCCAGGTTTGACGCGGCGAGCCACCGGGCGTTAGCTTTTACACGTCGCGTCTCATTAGCGCATAGGGCTGGTTTCGACACAAGCCGTGCCCAAGCAGAACGGATGGATCTTATTCTAAGCGCAGGCTGTGTGGCACGCTTGACGTCGTCATAATTTCGTCGGCACTCTGTCGGCCACTAATGCATCATCATTTTGTGCGGAGGATCACATGAGCAGCAATAGGGCGTCGGTCCAGAAATTTCTTAACCAGGTCAAAGCCGAGGGACGCTCAACGCTCAGCCCGGACGAAAGCCGGGTATTGTGTGAGACTTATGGCATACCGGTCCCGCGGGAAGGAATAGCCCATTCGCCGGCGGAGCTGCCCCACCTGGTTGACGAGATTGGCTATCCGCTGGTGATGAAGATCGTGTCGGCCGACATCCTTCACAAAACCGAAGCCGGCGGCGTGATTGTTGGGGTGAAAAACTCGGGCGAGGCGTTGGAAGCCTATCAGTCCATTCTGCGAAACGCGCGGGCTTATAAAGCCGACGCGAATATCGATGGTGTGCTCGTACAGCAGATGCTCACGGGCGGCCATGAAGTGATAATCGGTGCCCTGACCGATCCCAGCTTTGGGAAAGTCGTCGCTTTCGGCCTGGGTGGGGTACTGGTCGAGATTTTCAAGGACGTAACTTTTCGCTTGGCGCCGGCCACGGAACAAGAAGCGGCAGCGATGCTTGATGGGATTGGTGCTGCTGAAATTCTGCGTGGCGTGCGCGGCGGCGCCGCGGTCGACCGCGAGGCACTCGCGCGGATAATAGTCGCTGTTTCAAACATTGTCGTTGACTTCCCCGAAATTCGGGAGCTCGATCTCAACCCTGTATTCGCTCACGGTGCCGGTGCTGTCGCCGCAGATGTTCGTGTGCTGGTCGATTTCACCCCACCCAAGGAAAGGTATCGGCCCTCACAAGCGGAGATTCTGCAAGCGATGAACCGCATCATGCAGCCAGAAGCGGTGGCTGTGATCGGCGCTTCTTCAGAGGATGGCAAAATCGGCAACTCAGTGATGAAAAATCTCATCAACGGAGGTTACCAGGGCCAGATTTATCCGATCCATCCCAAAGCCGCGGAAATCCTTGGCAAGAAGGCCTACAAAAGCGTCAAAGAAATAGCGGGTGTTATCGATGTGGCGGTTTTTGCTATCCCGGCGCCGCTGGTTGCCGGCGCGCTTAGGGAATGCGGGGAGAAAAAAATCCCCGGCGCTGTGCTGATTCCGTCAGGATTTGCCGAGACCGGCAACGTCGAACTGCAGGAGGAAATCGTTAAAGTCGGGCGCGAATACAATGTGCGCCTGATGGGCCCCAATATTTATGGCTTCTATTACACGCCGAAGAATTTATGCGCGACCTTTTGCACTCCGTACGATGTTAAGGGTCATGCAGCTTTATCTTCGCAGAGTGGTGGAGTCGGGATGGCGATAGTTGGATTCAGCCGGACCACCAAGATGGGCGTTTCCGCTATCGTCGGACTCGGGAACAAGGCAGATCTCGACGAAGACGACCTGCTCACCTTTTTCGAGCAGGACCCCAACACCCACGTCATCGCGATGCATGTCGAGGATCTTAAAGACGGCCGTTCCTTCGCCGAAGTCGCTTCCCGTGTATCGAAGAAGAAGCCCGTCATCGTGCTAAAAGCCGGGCGGACGGCGATGGGAGCGCGGGCTGCACGTTCGCACACCGCGGCGCTAGCCGGTAATGACCGCATTTACGACGATGTGCTTCGGCAATGTGGCGTCGTACGCGCCATGGCGCTCAAAGACATGCTCGAATTGGCGCGCTGCCTGCCGATTCTGCCCACGCCCAAGGGCGAGAGTGTCTTGATTATTACTGGCGCGGGAGGCTCGGGCGTGCTGCTATCTGACGCCTGCGTCGATAACGGACTCAAGCTGATGGCGATGCCCCCGGATCTCGATGCTGCCTTTCGCAAGTTTATCCCGCCGTTTGGGGCCGCCGGCAATCCGGTCGATATTACGGGCGGTGAACCTCCAACGACGTATCGCAACACGATCGCGTTGGGACTTGAAGACTCGCGTATCCATGCGTTGGTTCTCGGCTACTGGCATACGATAATTACGCCGCCAATGGTGTTTGCGAAATTGACGGCAGACGTAGTCGAGGAATTCCGGCGCAAAGGCGTCGACAAGCCGGTGGTTGCGTCATTAGTGGGAGACGTCGAAGTCGAGCAGGCGTGCGATTACCTGTTCGAGCGCGGAATACCGGCGTTTCCGTACTCCACCGAGCAGCCACTGCTAGTGCTCGGAGCCAAGTACCGCTGGGCTCGTGCCGCCGGTTTGGTGGCAAACTGATTCACGCGAAAATGCAATACCGTCGCGAACGCCACTCGCCTGAAAATCCGCGAAGGTTCAGAGTCGCTCCATTCTGATCAAGCCGATGGAAGTAGCGATCGAATTCAAGTTGCCGCTGCGAGTGCGCAAGAAGAGCAAGTGGTTTATTTCTTCATGCCCTGCCCTCGACGTATTCTCTCAAGGACGAACTAGAGCGGAAGCCGAGCAGAATTTAGCAGACGCACTATGCTCGTTTCTGGACGGTTGCTACGAAGGCGGAACTCTCGATAAGGCCCTGCATGAAGCCGGCTTCGTTCGCAGCACCGGATCTTGGAGAGCACATCCAGCAAACGCGACCTCCTGCGTGTCAGTACTCTTGCCGTTTAGGATCAAAGCTTCGCAAAATCGCTCCACTGCTCACTAGCCTCTGGCGAGAAGCGCGAGATAGCGCTCTCGACTCATTCCTGCCGATCTCAGGGTGCTTCTTATAATGTCGAGAGCGATCTCCTCATATTCCGGAATGACGACAGGTCGAATGACTCCAGGCTTCCGCCCCACCCAGTGACTACACTTGCCTCTTGTAAATACGTAACCATCGAGTTCAAACACGCACCGCAGTCGCCTCCAGGAAACCGGAGTGACTCGAGCCCCTGCCATGCCCACACACTATACCTCCGAGCATTGCTGAGATGGACGAAAGGGAATTATGCCATTGTGTCTGACACAGCCTTATACGCATATGTTGATAAACCATGTTTCCTGTTGGCTCTCGTGAGCTAAGCCTCCTGCGCGGTGCGGCGCGGTTATATTTTCGTTTTCGCGCCAGCTCTGCTATATCGTGTGACAGGCGCCACGAGGCGATTGGAGGTACGGCAATGTCGCACAAAGGGTTTTCACACCTCGGATTGTCCACGCTCGATCTCGACAAGACTCGCGAATTCTACGAGGGCGTGATGGGCTTCAAGGCCGTCCGCTGCGACACAATCAAGGTCACGGAAGGCGGACGTATTCGGCATATTTTCTTCGACACTGGCCGCGACCAACTTATCGCGTTCATGGAAGCGCGTGGCGTCGAGAACATCCCGGCTGAATATGACACATCGATAACGCGCGGATTAGGCGTACCGCCCGCATTCTACCACTTTGCGTTTGAAGCGGGCAGCGAAGCTGGACTAGCGCAGAAGCGTGACGAGCTGAGAGCAAAGGGGCTCGACGTGACTGAAATCGTCGACCACGACTGGGCCAAATCAATTTATTTTAAAGATCCGAATGGCCTGATGTTGGAATATTGCTGCCTGACGCGCGAACTCAATCAGAACGATGCGACCATGCAGGACCGTTTCGAGGTGGTAGGGAAGGACTTCGTAAGAGGCCGCTTCGCCAGAGATTAGGCGACCATTGCTGCGGCGGCGCTTTATCCGCTGCCGCAGCGATCCCGCTGCTACGCATTAGGCAGACATTCCTCAGCTACTCGGCTTTTCTCAGCCAACTCGCGATTCGCTGATGGATCCCTACCGGATCGGCCGCGCCATAACTATGCCCAGCTTCTGGAATCATGAAGGTTTCGGCGTGCGGAATGCGGCCCTTGATCAGTGAGGCATTTTCCGGCGGGACGAGAACGTCCTTGTCTCCATGCACGATCATCACCGGGCATTTGACCTGCGGCAGACGCTCGTAAGCGTCGAAGTTGACGATCGCCGCCCTGGTCCGTTCGATCGATTCAGGCGGTGTCGGTGGCGCCATTTTGAATCCAGCCAGCATCATCGCTTTTAGTTCCGGATGTTTGACGATGAATTCGGGCGGAAACAAAAGCGGCATCATTATGTCCAATGCGTGCTCCGGATTGGCTGGCATTGTCGCAAAGGCCTCATTCATCTTCTGGTAGACTTCCTCAGAGGCTGGGACCGCTGCTGAACCGCCCGCCATGGTGCATCCCAACACAACCCTTCCTACCTGCTCGGGGTGGCGCAGCACCAATTCCTGCGCGATCATCCCGCCCATCGAAATGCCGTAAACTTTGGTCTTGCTAATTCCCAACGCCGCGAGCAGATTGCTAGCGTCGTCAGCCATCTCAGCGATGGTATATGGTCTTTCGGGTTTGTCAGAATTGCCGGTTCCGCGATTATCGAAATAGATACAACGAAAGCCGGACAGGAATGGCAGCACGGGTAGCCATGCTATCCCCGGCAGTCCGAACCCCATGATCAGGAGCAGAGGCTCGCCGTGGCCGTAACTTTCGTAATTAATTTGAATGTCACCAGCCGCAATCCGAGGCATCAGCTTCTCCTCTTCGCAGACTCCTTCAAGAAACGGAGCCTTGCCTCGTTGAACTGAACATCAGGGTTTTACAGGATGAGAACTTTGATTCCTGAGGCACCCCACGATCAGCCCGTGCAAACCGACCGAGCGCCTTGCGTCGCAGCCATGAGCGGTTTACCTGAGGGCTAATGCAGTGCAGGCTGGCTGCTTGAGGGCAGCGGTTTGGACGGAGGGATTGACTCGGCAGGGGGCAGCGGTCTACCGGCCGGCGGAACTGGGACCAGGGTCTTGTCGTTCGACAACTGGAGATTGTTAGTGGGATTTATCGTGTATGGCCCGAAGGTCCCGGGTGGCACCTGGTTGGCATTATTGTTTTCGCCGAAGAAAGGCGGCCCATTATCACCGCTCAAAAGCGGCGCCGCCGCAGTCTGCGTGGCTAAATGATGGAGCGGACGCATCAGGCCCCACTCCAGCGCCATGCCCATAGGAGTGAAAATGTAGCTGACGAGCTTAAGGAACTGGCCGTCATCGACATCGTGATACTCTGCTGGGTTCTGCCGTTCCTCGTCCGCGGTTTGCGCATGCGAGATGACAGGCCCGGCCAATATCAGGACCAGAGCACAGGCAATCAGCCGCTTCATCATCTAACTTTGGCCGTATGGCAATACGTATGTCAACCGGTGAAAGATGATAACGGGACGCTGATTGAATGCGGCGCTATTTGCACAAAACCGTCAGGCGCGCACTAACGCCGACCGGAGGATTTCTTCGCGGGTTTGGGTTTTCGTTAAATCCGTACATTGGATGCGCCTTCGGCGATAATCGGGGATGCCCTTTTTGCTATGTCCGTGCATTGCCCGTGGCGCATGCGGCGGAGGGCGGATGGGGCACGTGGGTGATTGCTAAAATCAACCTGGCGGACCTGTTGGCGCGCGAACTGGAATTACTCGCCCACGCCAGCAAGCTGGAGCGGACGGCAATCTTCATGTCCAGCGCGACCGACCCTTACCAAGGTATCGAGCGGCAGTTATGCATCACACGCGGCGCGCTTGCTGCGTTCGCCGAAAGGCTGCCGTACCGAATATTGCTGCAGACTCGCAGCCCGTTGATTGGGCGTGACATCGACCTGTTGCGGCAACTAGGTGACCATCTGATCGCATCAATCACGGTGGAAACCGACGACGAGTCGGTGCGGCGCGCGTTCACCCCAACCTCGCCGTCGATCGCGCGCCGGCTCGACTGCGCGCGCCGGCTGCGCGAGGCTGGCATCTCGACTCAAATCGCGATCGCACCAATGCTGCCGAATAATGCCGCACATTTCGCAACGCTTGCCGATGAGGCTGCCGACCGCGTGATCATCGATACATATTTCGACGGTGACGGCTCCGGTGGCCGCCGCTCGCGTTCGCTGGGGATGGCCGAAATGTACGAGCGCCTCGGTTACCGCGAATGGTTCAGACCAGGCGCGGAGCAGGAGTTGCTTGAGGTGATGAGATCGCGTTTGGGTCGCGCCCGCGTCCTGTTCAGCCGCGATGGATTCAACGCCATTTGATTCGACTCGCCCAAGTGTCGGACGCGAAAGCTACCCGGGAGGAGCGGGATTGGGACAATCCTGTGTATTTGCGTACGACGGCGGACACGTGCTGTTGCACGGTTCGGCGTGAGGGATTGCGCTCAGGTACTGGTAAATGGCGCTGATATCGTGGTCGGTCATGTTATGGTAGGTCGGCCAGGGCATGATTCGAAGCAGAGCTGGCGAATTGCCCTTTCCGGAATGCATCGCGCTGATGAACTGGGGCAGCGTCATGTTCGACGGCAATCCGGTATCGAGGTTGGGCGTAAGATTACTCGATATGATATGGCCGAAGCAGCGTCCGCCGGCCAGATAACGGCGCGCGTTTCGCACTGGCGAGATCGGGGCAAGGCTGGTCCCTTGAAAAGGGTCGCCGCCAGCTAGAAATTGTGGAAACGTGTGGCATCCGCCGCAGTCAGCTATCGCGTTAACCAGGTAACTGCCCCAACCCACGACGTTACGGTCTTTTCCTTGGAGATTGAGCGGAACCGGAGAAATTTTCTGGCCGCGTTCGACCGTACTCTCGCTGGCAGCTTGTTCAGCAGCACAATAGGGAACCGGCCGGATGATTGAGCAAATCGGGGCAATCAGCAGCAACATCTTGCGATTCACAGCTTGGCCTCCAGATTGCCCGGCGCAAATAGTTCGGGACAGGCTGCTACGGTGCGGTCTCTTCGATCAAGGTTCGGATATCTCTCAAGCCGCGATATCGTTCAGCGTAGTCGATGCCGTACCCGACCACGAAGCCGGATCCCACGAGCAGGCCGGCAAACTCAACCGGCGGATGCCCTTCGCGGACCAGCAGCGCACAGCGCCTGACAGAAGCCGGGCCGCCCGCCTTGATTTGCGATACCACCGCGTCGAGCGTGAGCCCGGTGTCCGCAATATCCTCGATCACGACTACATGACGGCCGCGCAGATTGCTCTCGACCTGCTTAAGAATCTCTACTTTGCCCGCTGATCTGGCGGCCAGACCGTACGAACGAGCGAGGACGAAATCCACTTCGAACGGGATAGTCAACTCACGGACCAGGTCCGCCAAAAAAACGAACGAACCTTTGAGCACTCCGACCAAAAGCGGACAGACCTCGCCGTAGGCATCAGATAGCTCCCGCGCGATGCGCCTCACCGCTTGCTGAATCTGATCTTCTGTGAACCTGGGCTCTAACTTCATAATTGGTAGCCTTACCAAAGGTGCACGAGGATGATGAAATCGACTATGAAGGAATCCACTCCAACACATTCATTCATGCGCGCATTGCCCAAAGCGGAGTTGCATATGCATCTTGAGGGGGCACTTGAGCCCGAACTCGCGCTCGCTTTTGCACAGCGAAATCGAATGACGTTCCGGTTCGGCTCCGTCGAAGACCTGCGCAAGTCGTACCAGTTCACCGACCTGCAATCATTTCTCAACCTTTATTATGAGTGCACCGCCGCGCTCGTTGCCGAGCAGGATTTTTATGACCTGACGCTTTCTTATCTGCGGCGCGCCGCCCGTGATGGTGTGCGGCACAGCGAAATTTTCTTTGATCCGCAGAGCCATACCAATCGCGGTGTAAAATTCGCGACCGTGATCACTGGAATTCGCCGCGCACTTGAAGTTGGAACACGGCAGTACGGGATCAATTCAAATCTAATCATGTGTTTTCTGCGGCATCTGAGTTCTGAGCAGGCGATGGAAACCCTGGAGATGGCACTGCCCTTCAGGGACTGGATCCTCGGCGTTGGACTCGATTCCTCAGAACTGGGGCATCCGCCTGAAGAATTTGTCAAAGTGTTTGCGCGCGCCAGGCAGTTGGGTTTTCGCCGGGTGGCGCACGCCGGCGAAGAAGGGCCACCCGACTACATATGGCAGGCGCTCGATCTGCTCGGGGCCGAACGCATCGATCACGGTGTGCGCGCCCTCGAGGATGCTTCGCTGGTGCAGCGTTTGGCAAAAGAACAGATTGCTCTGACGGTGTGTCCGTTGTCGAACGTAAGGCTTGGTGTGTTCCCGTCGATAGCTCAGCACAATCTCAAGCAGCTCCTCGATGCGGGCCTGTTGGTGACGATCAACTCTGATGACCCCGCCTACTTTGGCGGCTATATCAGTGATAATTACATCGCCGTGCAGCAGGCCCTGGATCTCAGCCGAGAGGACATCGCACGATTGGCAACCAATTCGTTCACAGCGTCGTTTCTGCCAATTGAGGCCAAACAGATCCTGCTCGACGAACTCGACGCTTACACAAAACCCACCGATTAGCGTGGTCTCGGCGTTGGAACAACTTAACCGTGGTTCAAAGGTCAGACCGCCCACGGAAGAAGCCGTGATTCGAGCCGCTTCCCAGCCCCTACCTGCGTTTCTCGCAGGCAGGGGCTGGGCTGTTCAATTGGACTGTTCGGAATCTAGCGCCCGCCGGCCGCGGCACTCTGCACCATCGGCGAGGTGCCGCGTTGAATATGCGGCAGCACCTCGCTGGCGAACAGCTTCATGCTGCGTTTGGCAAGTTCCAGCGGCATCCCGCCGTACTTGAACACGGCGATATATTCCGCCGCATCCATGGTTTGGGCGATAGTCCTCAGCGTAGCCAGACATTGATCTGGCGTACCGTAGACCTGTGTCTTGGTGAACATCTCACGGAAGGCGTTGGAATTGGCCTTGGTGGCTTCGGCCATCTTCGTGTGAAACTCGTAGCCCTTCTCTTTGCGGAAATGCTCGGGCTCGTCGTACTCATAGTGCCGGATGGCGGTATCCGCATAGTTGCCCATCCAGCTCTCGGCACCTTCATTCGCTTCTTTTTCAGTTTCGGCGCAATAGATGAAGCTAACTACCATCGGTTTTTTTGCAGGCTGACCAAATTTCGCGCACGATTCGAGAAAATGATCATAGTCTTTGCGGTGCTCGGCCCAGGGTTTTTGCGGGATCACAAGCATACCCATTCCCTGACGGGCCATGATATCGCCCGTTTCAGGCGATACGATCGCGCCGTAAAAACGCTCGGTAAGATTCTTGTGGTAGGGCTGCGGCCGGATACTCATCTCAGGAATCTGAAAGTATTTTCCCTGGTAGGAAAAGCGCGGTTGGGTCAGCGCCAGCCGCACGATATCGGCGGCTTCATTGAAGCGGTCTCGCGATTCACTCATCGAGACTCGAAAGCCATCGTATTCGATACGCCCGGAGCCGCGGCCAAAACCCAAAGTTAGCTCTCGGTCGCCGCAATAAATATCGAGCATCGCGAGTTGCTCGGCGGCCCGCACCGGGTCGTGCCACGGTAGCACCACGACCATCGTGCCGAACCCGATCCGGCTGGTGCGTCCGGCCATGTAGGTCAGAAACTGAACGACATCGGGAATCATCGTGTACGGCGAAAAATGATGTTCGACACCCCAGATTGAATCGAAGCCGAGCGGCTCGACCATGTCGGCGAGCTCGAGGTCCTCACGATAAATCTGCCAGTCTGGTTTTTCTGCGCGAAAGTAGTTTTGGCAGAAGAAAGAGGCGCCAACTTTCATATGGATTTCCTCCATCGCGCGAAGTGCGCTAGCGGACTTACTTGTTCATAGGCCAATTCCGCTATCGGCACAAGAATGATGCATGGCTGGAGTGCCCGGGGCGGCCGTGCTTTCGCCACAAGCACCCGCCCTATGAATTACACAGATAAATGGATGCCGTCGCACATTTGCGCTAGACCAAAGGCCAAATCGTTGGGCTGAGTAGGCTCGGAGCCCCTTAGCATATAATCTGAGCCCGTTAGCATATAAGCTGACGGGGTGGAGTTGTTTGATCGCATCGCCAGAAACGCCCAGCGCTTGGGACTCAACCTGATCGCAGCACTCCCTGCCGAACGATACGAACTCGCCGCCACGCCCGCTTACCGCGCCAACACCATTTCCCCAGGATGCCGCTCAATAGTGGTGATCGGGAATGGCGGTGCTGATTTCTGGCACACCTTTAAGGCCCACGCCGCAGGAAACCCCGGCTGGCTCGAACGCGATAATCCGCTCGACGATTTCACACGTGAAGTTGTCGAGAAGGAGATCGTTATGCCGATTCAGACCGAAGGCGTCAGATGTATCACTGTATATCCATTCGGCAGCGGCGGACCGACTTTGAATTTCATGCAACTCGCAATGCTCGCGGGGCTCGCCGCACCGAGCGTTATCGGAGTCGTTGTGCATCCGGTGTTCGGACCCTGGATCGCGTTTCGCGCTGCGCTCCTGATCGACAGCGAGATTGATCATCCGGGCGACGCCCTCGGGTTCGACCCATGTCCCACGTGCAGCAGTCGCTCCTGCATCAGCGCATGCCCGGCGGCCGCGGTGTCCTTTCCTTCAGGATGGAACATCCCCAAGTGCCTGGCGCATCGCGTCGAAGCTCATCCGGATTGCGCCGACCGATGCCACGCGCGGGTGGCCTGCGTGCTGGGGCCAGACCAGCGCTACCCTGACGATGAACTGGCCTATCATCAGGCGCGTGCGCTGCGTATGATGCGTCCGTACTACAAAAGATAAAGTGATGGAAAGACGTAACCGGTGGCCAGACCTGCCTAAGCTCCGTCAACTCTACAACTGGCAGATCCTGGGCTGTAGGAATCGAGGATCTCGCTCACGAGCTATGGACTAGTCCTGTCAGGGGTGGACCCAGAAGAATTTGCAGGTATCATCGGTCTGAAGGGCACCCTGCCAATATTAGGTCAGGCGGACACTGTCGGGAGGGACCGCTCGCTCGGGCGGTTTCTGTGGGCTGTCCGTGCTTGAACACCCTTGTCTGGCGGATTTGTGATTTCGATAGGGTATTCGCGGATCGAAGAAACAGCATGACAACTGCATCGGCACGGTGCAAGTGGAATCTAGAGAATTCGAAAATGTCGGAGCAGGTTCGTCGCCAGCGGCTTTGCATTGCCCCGCGGCTCCTCTTTTATGAGAGTGTGCCGCCCAGGCTTTACGGTGGGGCCGAATGGGCCGGGGCGAATTCGAAGCCCGCTTCACTGCGGGTGTGATAGCAGCAAACTACGAGCGAATCTATTATCAAGATGATCGTCTTGCGCGAGCCCGGGAGAACGGCCGACCAGTGCGCGGCATGCCCGAGGAGGTGGTTTGCACGTGAAGGATCGAAGGGTGGGCGCCGGGACCTTGGGACTGCGTGATTCCCGGCTGGATGCAACCGTCATTAAAGCCGGCTCTGATTTCCATATCCAGGCATCGTCGCTAACCTCACGTCGCGCGACCCGTGTCCTGGTGAATGGCGAGAGCTTCGCCGTCTTTGAAGTTGGCGGGGACGTCCTGGAGACGCCTTATGAGCCGCTCGGTTTCTTCCGCCGTGATACGCGCTATCTTAGCCGCTTCGAACTGAAGATCGCGGGCGAGACTCCCTATTATCTGAATTCCTATACCAGCCAGGAGAACGCTCAGTTACGCATCAATCTCAGCAATCCCGATCTTGGGTTTCGCGGAACGGAGATTGAGCTTCCGAGGAACTCCATTCAGCTCGAGCGCAACTGGGTAATAGCGGGCCCGGCATTGTTCCATAAGCTGATCGTCCGAAATTATGCTCGCCTCCGAGTCGAAATCCTGCTCGATTTTTGGTTTGGCGTCGATTTCGCGGATGTGTTTGAAGTTCGAGGATTCAAACGTGCCAGCAGGGGAAGGCATTGCGAGCCGCAGGTAACACGAAACACCGTGACCTTCCGGTACCGTGGGCTCGACTCCGCGACAAGATTCGCCACGATTATATTTGAGCCACAGCCTGCTGCGCTGGAAACCAGGCATGCATCGTTCCTCCTCACGCTGAAGCCCGACGAGTACAAAGATCTCGAAGTTCGGATCGACAGCGGATTCGAGGAGGCCAGCGGCCACAACCGATTGCCGGTGCGGTTTGATGACGCTCTGGAGCAACGCCGGTCGGAGATCGCAGGCTTCGAAGCGGGTTGGGCCAGGATCAGCGCGAGCCATGAATCGTTAGACTTGCTGCTCAAACGCTCAGCGGCCGATTTGACCTCGATGATCCGGTTCGCGCCAGAGGGCACATTTCTGATGGCAGGCATTCCCTGGTTTGCAACTTTGTTCGGACGCGACAGTATTCTTACCGCTCTCTTTGCGCTGCCGTTCAATCCGGCCTTGGCCGTGGGAACTCTCAAAAGCCTCGCCAGCCTGCAAGGCTCGCAAGTCAACCAGCGCCGCGACGAGCAACCCGGAAAGATTGTGCATGAAATTCGCGCCGGCGAGTTGGCGGCCACCGGTGAGGTACCCTTCGGCCGTTATTACGGAAGTGTTGACGCAACTCCGCTGTTTCTTTGGCTACTGGGCCGCTATGTTGAGACCACCGGTGACCTCGCATTGGCCGAGCAGCTTTGGAACAATGCAGAACGGGCGCTGGATTGGATCGAGCGGTGCGGTGACGCCGACGGCGATATGTATGTCGAATATCTGCGCGAAACGCCGCGTGGCCTTGCCAACCAGGGATGGAAGGATTCGTTCGACGCCATCTCACATGCCGACGGAGCGCTCGCGCGGCCGCCCATCGCTGTTTGCGAAGTTCAGGGCTACGTGTACGCCGCTTACAGTTCGATCGCGGACGTTGCCAGGCGGCTCGGACATGAGCCACTGGCCGCCAGGCTGACCCAGCGCGCAGCGATGCTGCGGTCTCGATTCTGGCGCGATTTCTGGCTCGAACATGAACGCACCGTCGCGCTCGCGCTCGACGCCGACAAAAGGCCCTGCCGCGTCATGTCCTCCAACGCGGGGCATTGCCTGGCGACGGGACTGCTCAACTGCGAACAGGCCGAAGCGCTCGCCAAGCGCCTGATGAGCGAAGAGATGTTCAGCGGATGGGGAGTGAGAACGCTTGGCTCCGGCGAACGGCGGTATAATCCGATGGGTTACCATAACGGCTCCGTTTGGCCGCACGATAATGCTCTGATCGCGGCCGGACTTGCCCGTTTCAAGAAACGTGAGGACGCGGTTCGGATCCTGGATGGTCTCCTTCAGGCTGCCAGCTATCTCAAGACTGGGAGCCTTCCCGAATTGTTCTGCGGCTTCCCTCGCGAGGAGCGATTGGGTCCGGTTCCTTATCCAGTCGCCTGCCATCCGCAAGCATGGTCGGCCGCCAGCATCTTCATGATCGTGCAGGCGATACTCCGAATGGAGGTGATGGGCTTTGATCGCAAGCTCGTCATCGATTTGGGAGAGATGCCGAAATGGCTGGAATGGCTGAAGATCGAAAATCTTAAAGTGGGTGATGGCGAGATTTCATTGATTGTGCGCCGTACTCCAGAGGGTGCCTCTCTCGGCATAATCGAACGCCGCGGGAACGTCGCCGTCGAGGTCCTCAAGTAAGCGCGCCCGGGCTTGACCACTAGTGTTGAGACTCACAGTCCAGCGACTCTGATCGTCGAACACCTGCCTAGCTTTTCCCCGCCTGCCCGGGCGGCGACAGCCCGTGTGATTCGTGGCCAGCAAATGAAGATAGGTAGGGCGCCGATCGGATCGGCGATTACGAGCAAGGCCGTTGCACACTCGGCATTATAATAGTGTCGCCAGTCTTGCCTCAGGTTCGATTCCTGTGTCGAGCTATTTTAACGGAGGGCGAACACCGAATGGCTTGATGCGTGCTGCGCAGTCCGGGCACGGCGGGGAACATCCAACCGAATTGGCGTGAGACTCTCGACTCGAAATTGTCGCGCGCAAGCAATAGTATGCGGATTTTACCTGGTTCAAACCAGCTCGAAGCGGCGCCGGTACAGCAGGATCGCACTGCCGACGGATACTCCAATGGCTATCGCCGAATAAACGAGCATGAATGCACCTGGCGGTTGATCCCGCGATCCGGCGTTTCGAGTGCTGTAGAGCAACAAGTTCACGATCACATACGCAGCATAAGAGTAAGCTATCGGTGAGACCCATCGGCGCATTCGCCAGATACCGATAGCATACACAATCAGTATCAGCCCGAACGCGGGGGCAAGGATAGCGTTTGCAATCCCGTGCGTTTTCGCTCCGAAAAACACGAATCCTACATTTGGAGCGAGGTGAAACGGCTTGGACAGGTTCGAGAGTGCCAGGATCGCGAACAAAACCGCGAATGTCGTGAGCACCGGACCGCGTGACTTATGCGCCATTTGACCTGCCGGTTCTGCCGCGGGCTCAATACTCATTGCGATTACTGTGTCGTCGCGCGCAAGGTAGACCTGCGACTTTTTACTGTTTCACGACCGATTCAAGGAATTGCGCCATCGCTTGCAGCGATTGCTGCGGCTGCTCGAGCCAAAAACAATGGCCTGCAGGTTCCAGCAGGACAAGCGTGGCGCCAGGGATACCTTCAGCGAGCAGTTGCGAGTTCTGCCACGCCACCAGCGCATCGTCTTTACCCGTTATCACCAGCGTCGGGCACCCAATCTGGTTCAAGCGGTCATAGACGTCATGTGCGAGAACCGCTTTCATCCTCCCCTCCAGCGCAACCGGATCAAGCGGGCGCTGTCGGCGCGCCTCAATCATCGCGGGAATGATCTCCGGATGCTGCCCGATATAACCCTTGGTGAAAGCTGCCTCGGCGAGGGCGCGGCCGCGCTCTTCAGGCGACATTGCATGGGTCGAATATGCAGCGGCGAAGGCGCTGCCTCCAATCCGAATTGCCTTCGGGCCGCCAGGGGTAGTGCATCCCAGGATTAGCGAACGAACCTTTCCCGGATGCCGCAGGACCAGTTCCAGCGCGATCGTCCCGCCCATCGATACTCCAATAACATGGGCTGCGGAAAATCCGACATGGTCCATCAGTGCCGCGGTATCGTCCGCCAGCAGGGCGATACTGTAGGAGGTGTGCGGTTTCTCGCTTAGTCCGGAACCGCGTTGATCAAAAGTCAAAACGCGGAAATGGTCGGCAAAATTGCGAGCGAGGTCAGCAAACATTGTCTGATCGCCTTGAGCCCCATGAACCATGACTAGCGGCGACCCGCTTCCCCGCAGCTCATAAGCAAGCTCTATTCCATTAGTGCGCACACGCTGCATATGCTGTCCTCCGCACCGGGCAGGTAGAGACGACCACAAGCCGCTGATGGCGTCAACTGCCCTATTGCGGATGCACCCGCGGCCCGAAGGTCGATCCGCAACGTCGAGAGCATGACAGGCACCTGCCGGTGGAATAGCTAAGCGCAGTGATCGTAGAAAGGTTCGAAGCTTAACAGACTTTTTCTGGTGGGCAGGGGCAGAATCGAACTGCCGACACGAAGATTTTCAGTCTTCTGCTCTACCGACTGAGCTACCTGCCCACCGTGAGGGATTTCTATTGCTAGCCATCCATGGTCATTGTTGCAAGTAGGGCCAAATCACGTGCCGGATTCTTCGCCGCTGTGCGATCGTACTCTGACCCTTTGAACAACCCAATCGGGGCTCTGACGTCTCCTCCCATCTTGGGCTGGTCGTTGGTCAGACGGCTATCAGATGAAACGGATCTTATACTTGGCAAGCTGACGGTCGACACTCACAAGCGCCAGTTCCTCTACGGCGGCTTGGGCGACCAGCAAGCGGTCGAACGGATCGGTATGATGGCCGGGTAGCGCGCAAGTCCTCAAGGCCTGGTTCAGGCGTATCGGCAAGACTTGGAAGGCGTTGGCGCTAACCGTTCCGCGACAAAATTCTCGGCATCGGCATCCCGACTCCCGATCATGAGCTGGCCGAGACGCTATAAGCCCAATTTACAAGTTAGTCCAGACTAAAGTCATAGGCTACCTCTTCTCCCCAATCGAACAGTCTGACCGCCCTGCCATCCGGCGCCCACTTCCTACTACTTTGGCGAAGGAACGGCTGGGATCAATCACGGCCGTGGATACCGCGTGACCCTCGCAGACCGGCGTGCGCGCGCCCCTACGGAGGCCGAAAGGCTCTGGATAAAAAGAACGGGACCGCGATGACGTAGCTTCTCCTGGCTGCGATAATCGTATGCTTGGTATGAGCTTTAGCCTATGTTTATCAGTCGATGAGCAGTTACCGAATGGCGCCGGATCAGGCCACCATACTCGCTTCGTTGCGGGACTATATTGAGCAATTGCGGGAAGAAGGGCTGGATGGTCTGCCCGCGGTAAATCCGCCACCAGCGACGTTTGCTGACTCTCAGCCACAAGCACCGGAGGTAGCAGCGGCGAGCGAGGCTGGGAAACCGTCGCGAATGACGAACGCTCCGGACGTGAAAAAGCTCACGGTCAGACGTGATGACAGCGCCTCGCAATCTCTTTTAGCCGCGCCGAAGAACGCGGCCGCCGAGTTCTTCTATCGCTACCCCGGCCTTGAAGAGGTCGCCGACCTCGATGCGCTGCGCGAGTTCATTGGTGTCTGCACTCGTTGTAAGCTCGCCCCAGGACGCACCAACCTGGTCTTTGGCGTCGGGAATCCCAATGCAGAGTTGATGTTCGTCGGGGAGGCCCCCGGGGCCGATGAGGACCTCCAGGGCGAGCCGTTTGTGGGCCGCGCCGGGCAATTGTTGACCGATATCATCGAGCGCGGGATGGGCATCCCGCGCCACGACGTCTACATCTGCAACGTGATCAAATGCCGCCCCCCCGAAAACCGTAACCCCGAACCGGACGAGGTAACTACTTGCGAGCCGTTTTTGTTCCGTCAAATCGATCTGGTGCGGCCCAAGGCGATCGTCGGTTTGGGTACGTTTGCCGTGCAGGCACTACTGAAGGTCAAGACTCCCATCAGCAAATTGCGTGGGATATGGCATGAAGTGCGAGCGATCAAAATGATGCCCACCTTCCATCCTGCGTATCTGTTGCGCAATCCTGCCGACAAGCGCCTGGTGTGGGCAGATATCCAGGAAGTGATGAGGTTTCTAGGGCAGCCGATTCCGCCACGCGGCTCCCGGCGCTAAGATTGGGCTGGGCTTTTAGACTACGTCAAGTCCCCGGAGGCTGAAGCCCTGACGATAAGCATGTGGAGCCGAGTGCAAAACCTTTCAGTCGAATGAGGGTTGGCGCCGGCCTCCCTATATTTTGCATGTGGCTGGTTTTGGCCGCAGCAATGATGTTCTGTCATACGCGGTCGCTGGCTGCGGACGGCCAACGGGCGGGCTCAGAGCGACATGTGGATGCCATTGAAGTCGCGGGGCCGATAAATCCCGCATCTGCCGACTTCATTGCTGATTCAATCGCGCAGGCGCAATCCGGCAATGCCGCTGCACTGGTACTCCAGATCGACACCCCGGGCGGGCTGCTCAGTTCCGCCCGCGATATTGTCAAGACCCTGCTGAACTCCCCGGTGCCGGTTATCGCGTACGTTGCCCCGGCCGGTGCCAGTGCCGCGTCAGCGGGGACCTTTGTGGTCGAAGCGGCCAACATTGCGGCAATGGCGCCCGGCACGACGATTGGTGCAGCTCATCCGGTCGATATGGGCGGTGGCGACATCCAGGGCGCGCTGGGGCAAAAAATAGAGAACTTCACCGCATCCTTTGCCAAAACCATCGCCCATCAGCGCGGCCGCAACGAAGCCTGGATTGAACAGGCCGTCCGCCGGAGCAGCGCCCTGAACGATCGCGAAGCACTCAAACAACACGTTATCGACCTAGTCGCACCCAATCTGCCGAGCCTGCTCGGCCAGGTAACCGGCCGACAGGTCACGGTTGCGGGTAGCCGCACGATGACACTCAATTTGGCCGGTGCGATGGTGAACAACCGCGCCATGCGCTTCGGCGAGAATGTGCTCAACCGGCTGGCCGATCCAAATTTGATGTACCTGCTGATGCTGGCCGGTTTGCTTGGATTGTACTTTGAATTCGCACATCCTGGTGTGTACCTGCCGGGGGTCATCGGCGCGATCTGTTTGCTGTTGGCATTGGCATCATTCGAGGTAATTCCGATCAATCTGGCTGGTTTGCTGCTGACCTTGCTTGGCGCAGGGCTGCTTGTCTCGGAATTGTTTGTCACCAGTTATGGTGTGCTTGGAATCGGCGGCGTGATTGCGTTTGTGCTCGGCTCGTTGTTTCTGGTCGACACGTCGCAGACTAACCTCGCCGTGGATCGCGTAACGATCGCGGGCGCCGCCGTCGCGTTCAGCGCGATCGTGCTCGGGATCGGCTATCTCGTGATGCGCGAAAGGCGCCGGCCCGCAATGACTGGCCGTGAAGGACTGATTGGGGAAATTGGGGAGGTCCGCGAAGCGATTCAGCCCGGGAGTGCGGGGCGCGTGCTGGTGCATGGCGAACTATGGCGGGCCGTCAGCGATACGTCGTTGGCACCGGGGACTCCAGTACGCGTCAGGGCTGTCCATGGCCTCGAAATTAACGTGGCGGATGTCGAGCGCCGCTCGCGATGAGAGCGGCGAGCGAAGATATAGAGAGGAGGAGATTGGGAGGACAAACTCATGGCAACCGGATTCGGCGTCGTGGTTCTGGTCGGGGTGGTGGTAATTCTAAGCGGGCTCAAGGTGCTCAATGAGTACGAGCGTGGTGTAGTTTTCCGGCTGGGCCGTCTGATGCCGGAGCGCGGCCCCGGCATTATCTTCGTAATCCCGATAATCGAACGATGGATGCGGGTCGACCTGCGGGTTAATACCTGGGAGATTGCAGCCCAGGACGTTATTACCCGCGATAACATCAGTGCCAAATTGAGCGCCGTCCTCTATTTCCGCGTAATCGACGCAGCCAGGGCCATTACAGAGGTCGGGGATTACCGTTTCGCCACCCGTGAGCTCGCGTTGACTACGCTCCGCGCCACTGCCGGCCAGCACGAACTCGACGAATTGCTCAGCCAACGCGAGGTCATCACCGTGACTGTCCAGAAGATCATCGACCAGCACACCGAGCCATGGGGTATCAAGGTGGTGCTGGTAGAGCTGCGCAATATCGATTTGCCCCAGGACATGCAACGCGCAATCGCGCGCCAGGCCGAAGCGGAACGCGACCGGCGGGCCAAAATCATCGCAGCGGAGGGTGAGTTCCAGGCCGCGCAACGGCTGGCAGACGCCGCCCAGATCATGGGCAGTAATCCGATCACGCTGCAATTACGCTATTTACAAACGCTGGCGGAGATCGCGACTGAGAACAACTCGACGACGATTTTTCCGTTGCCCATCGATTTGGTTGAACCGTTCATTCGGTTGCGCCAGTTGGCGGCAGGTCCAGCCCCATCTCCGCCGGGCAACATCAACGCCAAGCCAGCCTAGGAGTACAAAAAGGTGCTGGCCGGGTGGCGCGAGCAAGTAATTGCTCACATGTCGACGGACGATTTGTAGCCGAGCAGACCAAGAACCGCGCTCGCATCCACCTCGCTCGCGATTGCGGCGCTGATCACCTGTACTCTGCGGTCGGCCTGGGTCGCGGCGGTGGGCTCCTCTTTATCCGGGTCAAACAGCAGAGGTTCGTCGGGTCCGGGGTCTCGGCCAAAGCGTTCGCGAAAAAGCGCGAACCGTACCTTGGCAATTTCCAGCAGAGCAGCGACCAAAAGGGTCTGAAACACGTGTTGCACGCATAAGATGGTTTTTGCCCGGAGCAACCGTCGTGCCACTTTCCGACGCAGTCGCTTAGCGACGCATACCTCGGTCTTGCCACTCCTACCCGGAAATTGATTACGGACGCTACCGAAATTTGTTTATCGCCGTGGTTAACGATCAACACCGGGAGTATGCACTGGTGCTACGCGGTTGTGTCACCACGCCACGGTCTCGAACCAAGATAATTCAGGCAAGGAAAGATGGGCCGACCCGGAATCCATGGACGCGCCGGTCGCCAGCGGAGTGTCGGCATGTTTCGCCAAGCGCTCCAACCAGCGAAGTTTGTAATCAAACTTGGGTCCGGGCGCTGGATTGTCATTGGGAAGATAAAGGCAACCAACCACCACGCCATCAATTGCTGCCTCGATATAGCGACTGTGGGTGTCGTCTGGATCGCCAGGTAAGCCGCGCACCCTCTCGATTGGAGCCAGGCCACGCGCAAGGATGGCTACGCCTTCCAACTCTTCTGGCCATGCCAGATCGCTCGGTAGCCGGCCTCGCGTATAGCAGCTTCGGGAAATTTCTCCTGAGGCGTCTTCAGCTCTTTAAGACACACGACATCCGGCCTGGCTTCGGCCAGCCACCGCAAGAGTACCGGTAGGCGACCATTGATGCCATTGACGTTGAAGGTTGCGATTTTCATTAGGTTCGAGTCTGAGCGTTGTTGGAAGGCGTTGATGTAAGACGCATACGGCTCACCGAGGACGGCTTGCAAATCTTACCAGACTGAGCATATATGACTACAGTGGTCACTTTGAAGGAAATCCAATTGAGAGACGCCAAGGCCGCGCTCTCAGCCGTAGTTGATGACGCCGTGCGTGGTGCGGCTTGCGTGATTACGCGCCATGGTCGGAGAGAAGCGGTTCTGATTGGGTACGAGGAGTGGGAGAAGCTCTCACGAGTGCCCTCATTCGGCCGCCTGTTGATGTCGGCGCCCCTTGAAAAGGGAGATCTTCCTAAGCGCAATCGTAAGCCAGCTCGCCGCGTCCGGCTGTGAGCCGTTATCTGGTCGACACTGATGTCATTTCGGCGGGTGCTCCAGCGAAACGTGAGGCTTCACTGTCCGTCGTGCTCTGGATGGAACAGAACTCGGAACGCCTCTTCATTTCGACCATCACGGTCGCCGAGATCGCCGACGGCATCGCAAAAGCGCGCAGCCAGGGGTCGCGCCGAAAAGCCGCCGCTCTGACCGGATGGTTGGACGCGCTGCTGCATCTTTACGGCAATCGGATTTTGCCGTTCGACGTGGCCACTGCGCGGGTTGCCAATATGCTGTCTGATCGCGCCCGGAGCAAAGGCCAGAGCCCGGGATTCCCAGACTTGGCGATTGCGGCCACCGCGGGCGCCCGTGGTTTGACGGTGCTAACGGCGAATCTGCGCCATTTTACGCCCTTGGGTGTGCCGGCGCATAACCCACTGGAATCGTTACCGAGAGGGTAAGAATCGCCCTAAGGTGGCTGCCCTACTTCGCTCAGGCTTTTTGTAGCACATAATTGCTACTTCCAACATCGCAAACGTTGGTGGCTCCGACTGCATGAAAAAAGGCGGCAAACGCCACGAGGTGCCCTGCCATCCGAGTCTCGAGGAGTACCTGAACGCCTGGATCGCGGCGGCCGGAATAGGCTGCGACAAGAAAGGGCCACTCTTCCGCAGCATGGGCAAGGGCGACCGGCTCGGCGAGCGAGCGATGTTCCGGTTCGATGTGCTGCACATGATCAAGCGCCGGGCCGAGGCCGACCGTTTATAGCCTCCGTACTTCACTTCCCATCAAAGTCGCGGTACGGCTGAAAACTCGTAGGGAAAGAGAACTCCCGCATCCGCCGGTGCGAAAGCCTCCCTGCTCGTCTGCAAAAATCGCTGAGTTCGTAGCAAATCTCTCGAAAGGAAGTAGTTTCCGGAAGTGGCTTTCATAGATCATATTGGTCGCGGCGCCGGAGCCAGGTCCTTGGCATCGCTAGCTGCTCCTCGTTGCGGCCGTGGGGAGCACGGTCGAGCAGTTGGTAAGTGACGTTGAACGCCTCCAGGCCGCGCGCATAGCACGAGTAGGTGTGATAGACGAGGCGGTCCTCCAGCGCAAATGCACTCGGACCGGCGTGCTCCTCGGCGATGCCCCAAGGCGTCTTGATTTTGTAAACGGCCGAATCTGAGTCTCTTTTCGCGGGTAACGAAACGCCGAAGCTATAGTTAAGGTCGTTTCGCAGCGCGGGGACCCACTGCAAACTCCAGCCCATCCGGCGCTTGCATTCGTTTAGCTCAGCAAGCGGCGCGCGGGATACGCACAGTATCGTTACGTCGCGATGGTTGAGGTCGACAATGGTACGGTCGAAGCTATCGGCATGTAGCGAGCAGAAGGGAAACCCCTCAGTCCGCGTCGGACCGAACATGAAGTGGTAAACGAGCAGCTGTGAGCGCCCGGCGAACAGATCGCCCAGGGTTCTCTGTCCTTCCTCGGTGTCAAAGACGTATTCCTTGTTGACATGCACCCATGGCAACTGTTGCCGGCGGCGCGCCAGCTCATCGCCCCGGCGGGTCAGCTCCTTCTCCGCCTTGAGCAACTCCAACCGCGCCGCAAGCCACTGCTCCCTGGTTACGATCTTGCGCGCACTCATCTCTTACCGCCCCCCCCACTCTCAGGACAATTTCCCCCGTCTCGAGGAGCGATTTGAATCAGCGCGTACAGAAGTGGGCAATATCAGCGGCAGTATCGTGACTGATGTCAGGACAGCAGGTTGGGAAGATTTCCGTGCCATGGATAGTTCCCATCACCTGCCGACAGCGCGCACGAACGCCATTGTGTATGAGCAAGCGATAGAAGCCGATACCCTCATCCCGCAGAGGGTCGCACTCATTTACGCTGATCACGGTCGGAAGGAATCCTTTGACGTCTTGGGCGGTCGCAAACGCCGGCCAAGCAAGAGGATTGCGGGCGCGAAACGCCTCGATCCCGTACGCCATCGCACCGCGATTGTTGTGAAGGTCCATCAGAATGCCGTTATTTTCGACCGAGGATGGATATTGCGGCAATGGCCATTGACCCGAAATGTAGGGACATAAAGCGTAGAGCCCCTTTATAAGATCGAGGTCGCCGTCCTGCTTCAGCTTCAGCCCGGTCGCGAGGGTGAGATTTCCCCCGCCGCTTTCTCCCGCAACAATAATCCGCTTCGGATCGATGTTCAGTGCCACACTGTGCGCGTGGACCCACTTCAAGCCCGAAACACAATCGTTAAGACCTGCTGGAAACGGGGCTACTTCGGGAACAGAAGAGGGGGAAATCGAGTTGCGAAAATCCACCATTGCCACAGCAACACCGTTTGCCGCGATAATCTTGCCCCATGCCTGATAATTCTTCTCGTAACAGGAAAGCATCTCCATCCCGCCACCATGAATGTAGTAGACACATGGGACCCGGGTCGCATTGTCAGGGCGTATGACCTGGATATTGATCTTGTTGCCGTCCGGATGCGAAACGACACTTTCGTTGCGAATGTTCAATCCAGCCGATGGAGCGATGGTTTCGTCGTCACAAGTGTTGAGAAATGCCCTCAGTGCCTCGGCCGCAGCTTTGCCGGTGTCGCTATTCTGCATCGCCAATAGATCTTCGCGGCTGGCCACGTCTCCCAGGGCGCGCACCTCCCAGCCGGCAAATATCTCTTTAATGCGCGGATCGATACGGGGATCTTCGGCAAGTTTCGAAGACATAATGTTGTGCTCCCTTTAGATTTTCAGAATCCTGCGACAGGCAGCGAGTATATAACATCGCGACCAATCGCTATCCATATCTGACCACCGGCGGAATTCTGGAGGTCAACCCGGCGTCCTCTGCTCGCGGACCCAGATATGTATTTCTACGAATCGGAGGAATCCGGATGTCAGTAACGATCATCTATGGCGACAAAACCACGCTTGTGAATAGCGCTCTGATCGAGGGTGACAACCTTTGGCTCTCTCGTGCCGATTTGACCCGTGCGACCGGGTGGGAACTCAAGCCGCAGGGCGCGTGCCTCCGTGATCGTTGTGTGCCGATTCCCGCGGGCCGCGAATCCGAGTTCGTGCGGCCGGGTTTTTTCAATATTTCCGCTTTAGCGCGGCACCTCGGAGAGCCCACCGTACACGATGAGCAACATGCGCTTTGGTCGCCGACGAGATCGGAAATCGCCTGCGTTCGCTCGAGGCGCCCGATTTCACCCTGCCCGACCTTGATGGCAAACTGCACTCGCTTTCGGATTATCGCGGGAAGAAGGTCTTGCTGATGTCTTGGGCCTCTTGGTGAGGATGCCGCTGCTTCGCTTGTATGTTCCCCAGTGTCCTGTTTCGGTAAACAGAGGTTGACCGGAGGAGTCGCCGCCCGCTTCGTTGAGGCTTTGTCCTCGCGCCAGAGATCGGCGCCCTCGACCGGTGTTTGAGAGCTCGAACGGTATCCCGAGGCGCCAATGCGTCCTCGCATGTACAAGCGTGAGCAACGGCTTCGACGAAATACGCCTCGCAGCGCCGCATAAAATCACTCAACCGCAACTTTTCGCCGAAGGCTCCGCTGCGCGCCTCCTGCACGCGAACAACTCGATTGTCGGATACCGCCGGTTCGCCGGTCAGCTCGACCTTCCATGTTCCAATGCCGCCGTTGCCGCGATACTGTTTAAGGACTCGAGGTCCCGTCGATACCAGCCGCGACGGAAATTGCTCCCGGAACTCCTGGATCGTGTTGTAAAGGTTGGTGTCTGTTCCGCATCCGAGGTGTCGCGTCCGAAAGAGGGATTTCCTTCGTACCCATTTTGAGGATCACCTCGGGATGAGCGCTCACCCAGGCGCCTTTGGTAGACACTTCTCAGCATCGCATCGACTTTGGAACGATCCTGGCCATCCGAAACTGGATCGACCCAAACGAGCACGAGCGTTGTTCATGATTCAATCGATTCTCCTAGATATTGCAACTGTATCACTCTCCTGTCAAGCTTTGGGGAATGGCTCAGTCGAACGAGAAGCCGTGGTTGCTGCTGATCCACAACATCCCGCCCAAGCCAGATTACTTCCGGGTCAAGATCTGGCGCCGCCTGCAGAAGATTGGCGCCGTTGCGATCAAGAACTCGGTCTATGTGCTTCCGAAGAGCGAGCCGGCCCTGGAGGACTTTCAATGGACGCTGGGCGAGATCACGGCCGGCGGTGGGGAGGCGTCGATTTGCGAAGCGGACTTCATCGAAGGGGTGTCTAACGAACAGGTTGAAGCGCTATTCAAGGCGGCGCGCGACGCCGACTATGCGGCGGTTGCCGAGGAAGCAAGAGAGCTGGCGAGTAAGTCTCTCGCGGGTGCGGAGCTCGAGGCCGAGCAAAAGGCCGAGCTTCAGGCAGGTACCACGCGGCTGCGGCGCCGACTTGGGGAGATTGTTGCAGTGGATTTCTTTGATTCGCTCGGCCGTCAAACAGCGGAAGGGCTTGTCGCAAACCTCGAAGCGCGACTGCGGCCTCAATCGGCTGCCGGCGGGCGAGAGACTCCTGATTCACCCAACGAGTTTCGCAAGCGCATATGGGTCACTCGCAAGGGGCTCCACGTTGACCGCATGGCAAGCGCCTGGCTGATCCGCCGTTTCGTCGACTCTGAGGCCAAGTTCAAGTTTGTGCCTGCCAAGGGCTACCGGCCTGCGAAAGATGAAGTGCGCTTCGATATGTTTCAGGCGGAATTCACGCACGAGGGCGACCGATGCACGTTCGAGGTTCTGCTTCAACGGATGAAGCTGAACGACGCCGCGTTGCGAGCCATCGGCGAGATCATTCACGACATCGATCTGAAGGACAGCAAGTTCGGCCGTCCGGAAGCTTCCGGCATTAACTGCGTGATTACGGGAATCTGCCGAGCGTCCAAAGACGATGATGCACGCCTGTCCCGCAGTTCGGCGCTGTTCGACGATCTGTACGCGGCTTTTGTGCGGAAAGTGTGATGAGCTCGCTCTCCTTCGCATTGAAACTTGAAATGTTGCCGTTACACGGTTTCTATCCGGTGAGTTCTGGCGGATGCGAAGGGAAAAGTACGCGAGCTATTTGGCGAACTCTTCGAAGATCGAGCTTCGTCCCGCCAAAAAAGACACCGCTAATGAATGGCACTTGTGCAGATCAGCATGCTGCCGCTACGGCCGAAGTATACGCGCCGCTTCGTTCCGGCGCGGTCACGAAGAGGGCAAGCGTAGGTTGGTGCCTGCTCATTGCGCTTGCGCTGCTGGGAGTGGACCGCTGTTTCGCTGCGGAAACCACGCCACCTCTGGGGTCGCCGCTAACTTTGAGCCAGGCAGTCACCTACGCATTGGCACATCAACCCTCCTTGAGCGCTCAGCGGGCAATCGAGCAACAAGCAATTGCCCGCGTCGAAAGCGCGCGGGCCGGATACGTACAGCAGATGGACGTGGCCGAATTGACAAATTGGGCGCAAGCCGCGCACAACCCGGTGGGCCTGTATCTGCCGCTTCCGGGCTTTCCGGCCTTCGAAGGGCCGCGCACAAATGGCAGTTTTGGTTCCGGCGCATGGAACGGCGGGATCAGCGCTTTTGTATCCGAAGATATTGCCGCGCTGATCCGCCAGATGGCGGTGGTCGATTCGGCGCTCGCAAAGCGCACGCAGCAAGGTGCGGCAACTGACGAGCAGAGACTGCTGGTCGCCTTCGGCGCCGCGCAGGCCTTTATGAACGAAATCTCGGCTGTTCAGACGGTTAGAGCCACGCACGCCGGCGTGATGCGCGACGAGGCGTTCGTAACTTCCGTCAAAGGACTAGTGGGCAGCGGACTCCGACCAGGGGCGGACCTTGCGCGCGCTCAAGCCGAACTCGCAGTGGCGCGAAATCTGGAACTGCAGGCGGAGCAAACTCAACAGGTTGCTTACGCGGCACTGGCGCAAGCCCTGGGCGAGATCGAGATGCCAAAGGTGGAGCTCTCAACCAGCAAGCTGCTCGAAACCCCCGCGCAAAACAGGTTGCCGCCGGGACCCTCGCCCTACGACCCATTGCTGCGCGAGGCGTCCGCCGGCATCAGCTCGGCAGAGCACCTGGAACGCGCGGCAAAGCTTGAGTATCTCCCCCGTTTCAATGTCATAGCAGGGGTCTTCGGCCGTGGCAGCGGCTTCGGTTTTGGCGGTTCGCCGGTTTCGCCAGGCAGGGGCACCTTGCCGAACAGTTTCAACTTCACAGCGGGCGTGGTCTTCACGATTCCAATCGGACAGATACTGGCCGCACATGCTGATGTCGATATGGCTCGCGCCAACCTCAAGCTGGCACAGTCTCAGCGTCAGGAAACCGTTCTTCAGCTCCGTACTCAGTTCGACAGCGCGCGGGCCATTCTGGATAGCGCCGGGCGCATTGCCGCCAATACGGTGATCGAACTCGATGCCGCTCGCGCCAGCCAGCGCCAGAATATCGCCCGATATCGGGCGGGTCTGGCCACGGCCGTGGACGTAGCCACGGCCAACCAGGTGCTGACCCAGGCTCAGATCGACAATTCGGTGGCGAATGTAAATGTTTGGCAGGCGTTCCTGCTGGTGTGGCGGGCCGCGGGTAATCTCGATCCGTTTTTTAGCGTCTACAAGCAGGCGGAACAAGGGAGTCGCTGAACATGTGGTTGATACGTTTGGCACTTCGCCGCCCGATCAGTGTAATGGTGGCTGCGTTCGCGTTGCTGCTCGGCGCGTGGCTCTCGATCCGCAGTGCGCCGGCCGACATCTTTCCATCGCTCGGAATCCCGGTGATCTATGTGGTGCAACCCTACGGCGGGATGGCGCCGGACCAAATGGAGAGCCAGTTCGTCACCTACTACGAGTATCATTTTCTTTACATCGCGGGCCTCGACCATATCGAGTCGCAATCGATTCAGGGAGCAGCGCTGCTCAAGCTCTATTTCCAGCCGGGAACCGACATCGCGCAATCCGTCGCGCAAGTGACGGCGATGACCTTTCGCGCCACTTCGTTCATGCCGCCGGGGACGCTGCCGGCCTTCATAGTCAGATTTGACGCAGGCTCGATTCCGGCGGGGCAACTGGTTTTTTCCAGCGACACACAAAGCGAATCGGAAATTCAGGACGCGGCGCTTTACCGCGTCCGGCCGATGCTCGGCACCTTGCCGGGCGTCTCCGCGCCACCACCTTTTGGGGGCAAGGTGCGGACAATTGTCATCGATCTCAATCCCGATAGCCTCCGTTCCTTTGGCATCTCCCCCCTCAATGTAGTGCAGGCGGTACTCAACTCCAATCTCACTCTGCCGTCCGGTAATGCACAGGTCCGCGATTTCAGCGCGATCGTTCACACCAACGCGATAGCCGATCAGGTCAGCCAGCTCGGCGATGTGGCACTCCGCCTGGGCGCGGGCCCCACGGTTTTCATTCACGACTTGGGAAAGGTCTACGACGGTAGTGACATTGTCACGCAGGTCGCTCTGATCAACGGCCGCCCGACGGTTTACATGCCGGTCATCAAGAGGGCGGACGCCTCTACGCTCAAGGTCGTGAATGCGGTTAAAGGGGCGCTGCCGCGGATGCAGGCGATGCTGCCGGTTGGCATGAGGGTCAACTTTGAGTTCGACCAGTCAGTATACGTGACGAGCGCGATCCGCGATCTGCTTATCGAAGGCGCGATTGGCGCGGTCCTCACCGGCCTGATGGTGCTGCTGTTTCTGGCCGATTGGCGCTCGGCTGGAATCGTTATCATTACCATCCCGCTCTCGATTCTGAGCGCTTTCATCGCGCTTCGGTTCGCTGGTGAAACGGTCAACATCATGACCCTGGGCGGGCTCGCGCTCGCAGTAGGAATTTTGGTCGACGAAGCGACCGTGGCGATTGAGAACATTCACACCCATATGGCCCAGAGCAAGAGCGTCGCCCGCGCGGTGGCCGACGGCATGGCGGAAGTTATCGAGCCGCGGTTTATCGCGGTGGTGTGCATAATCGCCGTGTTCACACCATCGTTCTTCATGGCGGGGATCGGTCGGGCCCTATTCCCACCGCTCGCGCTGGCCGTCGCCTTCTCGATGATCGCATCGTACCTGGTGTCCAACACGGTGCTGCCAGTTCTCTCCGTCTGGTTTCTGGAAGGCGAGCATCGCTATCCGCATAGCGGTCAGGCCCGGCAGTCTTTCTTCGATCGGTTTCGTACCCGGTATCGCTTCGTGGTTGATCATACGCTCGGACTTCGTTGGCCGGTTCTCGGAATTTACGTGGTGGTGGTCGGGCTGCTGTTGATCGCCGCCGAAGGCCTTGGAACCCAGCTTTTCCCCAATCTGGACACCGGGCAGTTTCAACTTCGCATCCACGCTCCGGCGGGAACCGATCTAGCTCATACTCAGGAAATCGCGCGCGAGGTTGAAAAGGAAATCGGCCAGGAAGCTGGAGTCGGCAACGCCCCTGTCACGCTCGCGACAATCGGAGTTCCAAACTGGCAGTATCCTGTCGATCTCGTCTTCCTGTGGAACAGCGGACCTCAAGACGCGGTATTACAGGTGGCCCTGGGCAGCGCTCACCGCCTATCGCTTCCGATTGTGGAAGAGCGCCTGCGCAAGAAGTTCGCCCACGGCTTCCCGGGCGTCCGCTTCTCGTTCGAGGCGGGTGACATCGTCTCGCAGATTCTAAACTACGGCTCTCCCACCCCGGTGGAAGTTACTGTATGGGGCAGGAACTTCGACTCGATCCTGCCCTATGCGACGCATCTGCGCACCGCGCTCGAGCGAGTTCCCGAGTTGCGCGACGTCCAGTTGGCCGAAGCGCTGGATTACCCGACGCTCAACGTGGATATCAATCGCGTCCTTGCCGGGCAGCTCGGCGTTACAGTGAGCCAGGTTGCCGGATCAGTGGTTGACGCGACCGCGAGCAGCGTACTCATCAGCCGCAATTACTGGGTTGATCCCAAAAGCGGAATTCCATACCCGATCGAAGTTCGCGTTCCGACCAACGACTTGGCGGTCCCCGGCTCGCTCCGTCATCTGCCGGTGATGCCGATTGGTGCGACCCGCCCGCTGGTTTCGGACGTCGCCACGGTGTCGCCCGGCACGACCATGGGTCAAATCGACCATCTCAACAACCAGCGCAGTCTCAACATAGTGGCGAACATCAGCGGCGACGACTATGGCCGGGCGGCAAAGGACATCGATCAAGCCATCAGCTCGGTGGGTGCGCCGCCGCCGGCGGGGGTCACGGTCGAAAGCCGCGGACAGCTCGCCCAGATGGCGAGCACGCTCGGCGGCCTCAGGGTCGGACTCGTGCTCGCGATTGTCGTGGTCGTGCTGATTCTCGCGGCCAACTTTGAATCGGTGCGTGACGCCATTGTCGTGCTTTCTTCAGCACCCGCGGTCCTGGCCGGTGTGGTTCTGACTCTGCTGATCACCCGCAACACGCTCAACGTGGAGTCCTTCATGGGAGCCATAATGGCTGTAGGCGTAGCGGTCGCTAATGCGGTCTTGCTCGTCACCTTCGCCCGTCAACAGCGGCGCGCTGGAGACCGCCCGACGGCCGCCATCGCCGAAGCGGCGGAACGCCGGCTCCGTCCGATCCTGATGACTACGCTGGCGATGGTCGCCGGCATGATTCCGATGGCCATCGGCATCGGCGGTGGTGCGACCCAAACCGCACCGCTGGGGGTGGCCGTCATCGGCGGACTGCTGGCCTCGTTGTTCGCCACCCTATTGGTTTTGCCGGTGGTGTTCGATGTGCTGACCCCCGACTGGCCAGCTCGGTCAAATTCTCTCGATCCCTACGATCGCGAAAGCATCCACTTCGAACAGCAATGAGGATTCGTATTCGCAAGATTCCATATCGGGATAGGCAACCGCCGCCGATCGGGCCCGGTATCGCAGGCGTAGTCTGGCTAACACTGTCGCTGATGATGATCTTTGCGGGGTGTGATTCTGTACCAAGCGGTTCTAAGGCGTCCGGCACTCCGCCGACGGCTCCTCAAGTCGAGGTAGTCGAGGCAGTGTCCCGTAAGCTCTCAACCATCGATCGGCTGCCAGCGGAACTCATGCCATGGGAGCAGGTCGCCATTTATCCCAAGGTTCAGGGATACGTGGAAGAGATACCGGTGGATCGCGGTTCAACCGTACGTCGCGGGCAGTTGCTGGTGCGACTCTCCGCGCCTGAATTGTTTGCGCAGACGGCGCAGGCCGAGGCCACCATGGCCGGGGATGAAGCCACTTACCGCAGACTGATCAGGGCATCTGAGACTCCCGGGGCGACTGCGGAGAATGAGGTCGAGCTCGCCAGGCAATCGTACAAGGCGGACCTCAATCGCGTGCACCAACTGGAGACTCTGGCCGGATACCTGGAGATTACCGCTCCCTTTGACGGCATCATCAGTGAGCGCAACGTCCATCCGGGCGCGCTGGTTGGTCCGCCGAGCGAGCCTCTCACCACAGCGGTCCCGCTACTGCGGGTCCAGCAGATATCGCATCTGAGGCTGGTCGTTCCGGTCCCTCAAGCGGACGCTGACGCCGTGTCTGTGGCCAGGAAGGTCGAGTTTGAGGTCAACGCTTCGCCAGGACGATTATTCGCCGCCACCATAAGCCGCGTTTCGCATTCGGTTGACCCGGCGACCCGGACCATGCCGGTCGAAGCTGATTACTTCCAGGAGCAAGATGTGTTGGATCCGGGAATGTTCGTCGAGGTTCTCTGGCCGGTACGCGAAGCTGCGCCAACGTTGTTCGTCCCCCCAAGCGCAATTATCCAAACCGGCGGACGCGTCTTCGTGGATATCGTTGAACAGGGTCAAGTTAAACAGGTCACGGTCAGCCCGGGCCGGAGCATGGGCGATTTGGTTCAGGTCTTCGGCAATCTGAACGTGGGAGATCAAGTCGTCGCAAAACCATCGGCGGACTTGGCGAATGGAACAACCGTTCGGGCAGTTTTCAAACCTTCCTAAGAGTGCTTGGTACTCCTCCGATGTCGCTACACAAGCCCTTACCTCCCGGATAAACCGATCAGAAGTCGTGCCGCATGGCCCTGCACGCTTTCGCCGACTCTCGCCAAGACGTTTAATCCACACGATTTGCCTTGTGTGCACGGCAGGCCTCGCAGCTCTAATCACGGGATGCCTCTCGTCTCCTCTACTGCGACGGGCCCGGCCAGTGATTCCCAAGCGGTGGTTCTCCAAAGACTTCAGGAAGCCCAAGATTCCGACGAAATGAATGCACAGTCTTACGGGGATGACCCAACCCGCGGCCATTTGATGAACACAGGCGGAGGAAATTCAGGCCCTCATAGACCGGCTGGGGTCCGGCAAAGCCGTGTCTTCACAAGAGGTGGAGAGTGCGCTCGATAACAGTGAGGCTCAGAGGTTTTAGATGTCGGCAACGACCGTCGGTGTGTTTCTTGTTTACGACTTTTCCCAGAGGGGCCGTTCTACTTGTAACGCTTGCGCTTTCTGCCTGTGCAAGTGCGCAACTCGAAACGGCTCCGTCGTCGGCAGCGGCCTCGGACCAACGCGATGGTGAAATCTATGGACGGACCAGAACGCGACCTTGCAAATTGTGGCGACTGAACGCGCCGGTGCAAAAGTTCTCTAAAGGGCACTCCTTGCCTTTCTTTAGTTCCCCGCCAAAATGCGCTAAAGGCGAGAGCGAATGGATGTCGAAAACGAGGAGAGGTGGCGGTGGATGGACGGCGCGGACCACAGGTTGGAATCAAGTAGCACAGATGACGATACAGCCTTCGGAACCAGCGGGAGTGCTGCACCAGGGGGCTGGCAGCAGGCGCAACCGTTGTGGCCGGCTCGGCTTCCGTCGGGCACCGCTAAAGAAAAGCTGTACTCTTACCTAACCGCGCATCAGGCCGGCGCCGACACGCGCGAGTTACTCGCGCTGCTTTTCAGTGGAGCCGGGTCTGATCCTGAACTCGGGACACGCATTATCTCTGGCATCCTCGGGGGCGACCCTAACTTCATGTTTGATGCGGTCACCGGCTTGTGGTCGCTAAGCCGGGCTTCGACACTGCGGGTTCCACTCGATCAAGCGGATTTTGTTGTACTGGATTTGGAAACGGCCAGCGGACGTCCCACCCCGGGCTCGATCATCGAGATCGGTGCATATCGAATGCGTGGCCGCCAAATCCTCGAACCGTTCCAGAGTCTGCTAAAGCCACGGATGCGTATTCCGCGGTTCGTTGCGCGGCTCACCTCGATCAGCGACGAAATGGTCGCGGCGGCGCCACCAGTCGAGGATGTTCTACCGCGCTTTCGCGCGTTCATGGGCGATGCGGTGATGGTAGCCCACAACGCGCAATTCGATCATGCATTTCTTGATTTCGAATTCAGGCGCTTATTCGGAATCGGCTTATTGAATCCGGTGCTGTGCACGCTCCGGATGGCGCGCAGGTTGCTGCCGTCGCTACGCCGGCGGCGGCTTGATCTACTGGCCGAACATTTTGGGCTCTCCACCGCCGGCCGCCATCGAGGACTCGGCGATGCGCGAATGGCGGCGGAGCTATTGTCGATTTTTCTCGAGATGGCATCTCAGATGGGGATGAATCGGCTCGACCGCCTGCTCGACCACTATTCGCGTGGAGTCGCGGGCCGGCGCATAGAACGCCACGTTGCTCCCGAGGTAGTCGCCGCGATCCCGCAGCGGCCGGGCGTTTATCTCATGCGCAATCAAGATGGTGATTTACTGTACGTTGGCAAAGCGACACGCCTCCGTGACCGCGTGGGATCATATTTCAATGGCGATAGTCACGTGAGCGGAAAGATTGCTGAACTGGTTAACCATGTCTGGCAAATCGAGACGCGGCCGATGCGGTCAGTATTGGAGGCCGCCCTGGTCGAGGCTCGGCTGATTCGGGAATTGAAACCACCATACAACCGGATGCTGAAATCGGCGGCCCCCGCCTGGTTCATTCGCGTCGACTTGAGCGACCCGTTCCCGCGTTTGCAGGCGGTGCAGAGACTTACGTCCAGGACTGGTGTGCTCCAGCTTGGTCCGTTCATAGGCCGGCGCAATATCGAACATTCACTCCGAGCGTTGTCGCGATTGCTGGGGCTGCGTTCCTGTAGCGGCAGACTGGAACCGCACGAGGATTTCTCTCCGTGTATTTACGGTCAGATCGGCCATTGCGCGGCGCCGTGCAATCTAAGCGTGGGTGAGGACCTGTACAACCAGCAGGCATCGCGCGCAATTAGCTTCTTGGGCGGCCGCAGCGGGCCGATTCTGAGCGATCTCATGCGGGCACGTGACCAGGCCGCGGCTGCCTTGCGTTTCGAGGAAGCCAAGCGTCATCATCGGAACCTCGCAGCGCTGGCGGCGCTGGCGGAGCGGACGACGCGGCTCAGCCGCGTCGTGACCGAGAACAACCTGGTGATCGTGGTCGGTGGCCACTGGGCCGAGGCTTCTGCGGCGGTGAACGCGGATGACAGGCTGAAGCCTGTGTCTAATGAATGCCCGGTCGCATATGTCATCTTGAGCGGCAGGCTCGCGCTGAAGCGCGAGGTCGATTCGCCGCAAGCGGGATGCGCCGTGGCGCAATTCATCGCGCAGAATTATGACCTGTACAAATTGCGCCCAGTTGTACGCACCGAACTCGAAGCCATGACGATCGTGGCTCGTTGGCTCAAGGAACGCGCACCCACTGACGGCAGGATCGTCTCAATCAATGGAGCTGTGTTCGATCCAGGTTGGCTCTGGAATTAAGGCGGCCGGCCAGCGCATCAATCATATTCAGAAGAACACCGCAGGCTCTGTTTATTGCTGTAAACGCTCGGCCAAGCGGCTGAAGCGGCGGCGCTCGTCTTCGTTGCGCACCGCCTGCGCGAGCGCGCTGCGCGTGCCGACCAGCACACATACCCGTTCGGCCCGAGTGACTGCGGTGTAGAGCAGGTTGCGCCGTAACATCAGGTAATGGGTCTGGTGGATCGGGATAACAACGGCAGGGTACTGGCTGCCCTGGCTCTTGTGAATTGAAATAGCGTAGCCCAGACCGAGCTCGTCAAGTTCAGAGACGTCGTACTCTGCCGGGCCTTCGTCGAATGCAACACAGAGCCGGCCGCGCGCAGGATCAACGGAAATTACGCGGCCAATTGCGCCATTGAAGACCAGTTTGTCGTAATTGTTGCGCAATTGGATCACCCGGTCGCCTTCGCGGAAATGGCGGTCACCAGCACGAAGTTCGCGCCCTTGTGGATTCAACATTTCCTGCAACACGTGATTGAGGAGCTGGGTGCCGAGCGGTCCGCGATTCATCGGCGTCAGCACCTGAATTTCGCGCGAGTCCTCAATCCCAAAACGGCCGACCAGGCGTGTATGCACCAGTTGCTTGATCGTTGCCAGCACGTCCTCCGGCGCATTGCGTTCGAAGAAAAAGAAATCGCCATTCGGATCATTTTGAGTTTCGGGCATTTCACCGCGATTGATGCGATGGGCATTGGCAACAATAAGGCTCTGGCGCGCTTGCCGATGAACTTCGCGCAATTGCGCCACCGGCGCGATATCCGACGCGATGACGTCCTTCAGTACACTGCCCGGTCCAACCGAGGGCAACTGGTCGCGGTCGCCGACCAGCAGGAGCGACGAGTTCGGCATCATCGCCCGCAACAGACTGGACGCCAGCTCGATATCCATCATCGAGGCCTCGTCTATCACCAGATAGTTACTGCGCAAGGGCAACGTTTCGGAGCGCATGAAGCTTTGCGTTTCCGGCGAATACTCCAACAGCCGATGGATGGTTTTGGCCTCGCGCCCGCATGCATCTGCAAGCCGGCGCGCGGCACGGCCGGTTGGCGCAGCGAGTGTCGGCTTCCACCCCGCCGAATTCAACGCGGCAAGCAGCCAGCGCAGCAGCGTAGTCTTGCCGGTGCCAGGTCCGCCAGTAATGACCGAGGTTCTGCTCTTAAGCACGAAGGTCAGAGCCTGATGCTGCTCAGCCGTCAGCACCACACCGCCCGACGCATCAGCAGCCGCCTTAAGAGCACGTGCAATTGTGCTGTCGCCCATCGCGCGGCCTGCCGAGAGCATGCGAATGCGGTCGGCGACGGTCACCTCGGCCTGATGCAATCGATTGAGGTAGATCGCCGTGTAGTCATCCGCAGGTTCACTGCAAAGTTCGCCACTCTGCTGCAGCTCGGCCAGCGCTTCCTGCGCCAGACCGGAGTCCATGTCGAGCACCGACTCAAACTGACCCGAGAGATAACTAAATGGTGCAAATACGTGGCCGTCTTCAGCCATCCGCTCTAACAGGTACAACAGTGCGGCGCGCGCGCGCTGAATCGAATTGTGCGGAATGCCCAATTTCTGCGCGACCGCGTCGGCGGTGCGGAAGCCAATCCCGCTAATCGTGCGAGCCAGGACATAAGGGTCGCTGCGAACCGTTTCCAACGAGTCGCGTCCATAGACTTTGTGAATCCGGCGCGCATGCGCTCCACTAATGCCGTGTCCGCGGAGGAACACCGAAAGCTCGCGCAAGCCCGACGAATCTTGCCAGGCCACGGTGATCCTGCGGACCGTCCGGCGGGGCAATCCGGGCACTTCCTGCAGCCGTTCCGGCGCCGCATCGAGCACGGCGGCGAGCGACTCACCAAAGTAGGTTACGATGCGGCGGGCGAAGACCGGCCCCACCCCCTTTATTTCGGAAGCTAGATAGCGTTCAAGCCCGGCAACGCCGGCCGGACGGAGCGTCTCGTAGTCCTCGACTCGAAACTGTTCGCCGTATCTTGGGTGCTTTTCAAAATGGCCGGAGAGACGGAGCGCAGCCCCGACTTCAATCCCTCCAAGAGTCCCGACAACCGTAATACGACGGCGCGTATCCCCCGCACCAGCAGTCTCGATCAGCCCAACCACATAGCCGCTGGCGTCGTTGACAAAGAGGATCTGCTCAAGAGTACCTTCGAGATCTTGAGGCTGGGCGGCTTGATTCACGGCGGTGATAGCATTGCCGGGTTCGAGCTGCGTTCTTATGCATTCGCCTCCTTGCGGAACCACTCCATCGCCATCGCGGTGCCTTCCCGGAGAGATATTTTAGGCTCCACTCCGAGCAGTGTGCGCATTTTGGTATTGTCGGGCACGCGGCGAGGAATGTCTTCGTAACTCCTGCCGTAGATTTCCTCCTGCGTTACGAACCTGATTTTTGATTTTGCGCCTCGATATAGTTCAACCATCAGTTTGGCGAATTCGAGCACCGAGGTTTCCTCGTCCACCCCGACATTTAGGGCCTGCCCATCGGCCGTGTTCTTCAATCCCGCCGCGACCGTGGCCGCTACCGCGTCGCTGATGAAAGTGAAACATCGGGTCTGCGAACCATCGCCGATTACAGTCAGGTCGACGCCGCGCAACAACTGCCCCATAAAAATCGTGAATAGCCGCCCCACATCTATCCGGTCGAGCCGCGGGCCGTAAACGTTGAAGTAGCGCAGCACCACGACCGGCAAACCGAGTTTGTGATAAGCGAAACAGAAATGCTCGCCGACGGCTTTGGAAGTCGAGTAACACCAGCGATCAATCGTGGTCGCGCCCAACACGCGATCGTCGTCCTCGCTCCACGGCACTTTCGGGTTGCGTCCGTAAACCTCCGAGGTCGAGCTGAAAACGACTTTGCGGTTGTACTTGTAAGCTGCCTTCAGTACGTTCTGAGTACCGTTGACGTTGACGTTGAGGGTTTCATACGGATCGGCGACGTAGTACTCGACACCCACCACCGCCGCCATATGATAAATCAGGTCAACCTTGGCGGCGAGCCCGTCGAGCAATTGAAGGTTGAAGATTGTGTCGTGAATATAATGGAAGCGTGGTTCCTCAAGCAGATGCCGCACTTTCGCGATTGAGCCGGTGTCAAGCACGAACACTTCGTCGCCGCGCGCGATGAACGCATCGGATAGATGCGAGCCAAGAAAGCCAGCCCCGCCTGTGATGAGAATCCGCATGCGAATACCTTCACCTTCTCGATTGAAGCCTGACTCCAAATCCGTGTTACCGGGCAGCGTCTAGTCGAGCCGTAGCGTTGTTGCTAAAGCTGCCTGCCACAGCGCGGCTGCGTCAGCTTCCGCTTCACCCTCCAATTGGCCGCGCCGGATCAGAAGGGTCCCTTCCCCTGCTGCGACTTCGATGGCATCGGCGGTGGATCGGATTATGCGCCCGCTTTCAGCGCGTCTCCCGTTATCATGCGCGACTCGCGCTTCCCACACCGTCAGCTTGCGCCCACCGGCAAAGCAGAAGGCACCAGGATAGGGATGGGTCACGCCACGCACCAGGTTGAAAATCCGCCGCGCCGGCCAATTCCAATCGATACGCCCGTCCTCGGGCCGGCGCCTGCCGAAATAGCTGCCCGCGCTCAAGTCCTGAACTCGGCGTGGTGCGAGGCCGTCGGCGATCAATGGGTGATATTCGCGAAGAAGCGAGACGCCAAGCGGAACAAGCTTATGATAGAGGGTCAGTGCGGTGTCTTCCTCGGCAATTTCAACCGCACGTTGCGCGACGATGTCACCAGCATCTGCGCGCGCGACCATATGATGGAGTGTGACACCTGCTTCGCGCTCACCATTGATAATCATCCAATTAACCGGCGACCGCCCGCGGTATTTTGGCAGCAGCGAAGTGTGCAAATTAAAGCTGCCCAACGGCATGATTCTTAACAGGTCTTCGGGCAAAAGATTCCGATAAAAAAAGCAATATAGAATTGAAGCTTGCATTGCGGCGATCTTCGTCCGCCAAGCCTCGTCGAAACTATCCGTCACGAACACCGGAATGTCATGTTGATGTGCGAGTTCGCTACACGACCGCCACCAGATTTCTTCGGCGGGATTATCGGCGTGAGTGAAAAGGGCCGCGATGGGCGCACCCAAAGCCAATAATTCGCTGATGCACGCATAGCCTAGCTCGTGGTAGGCGAACAGCACGCACCGTGCCTTCCCCGGCGGCTTCGCTGCCGCTTGTCCCGAACAAGGCGGCGCGGACTCCATCGGCATCATTCGCCGGCGGTGCCGCGCGTAGCCGCAACGTCCTGCGACTTTTCGCGGTGGATCGCGCGCACGATATAGGTCGGCCGCCGACGTACCTCCAGGTAAATACGCCCGATATATTCACCAATCAGCCCAAGCGCCAACATTACCAATCCCAAAAGCCCGAACGTGAAGGCAAACAATACCCACAACGCACCTTCTTGCTGCGGGCCGTAAACCAAGCGATGGGCCAATAGAACGGCAACAAACAGCGCGTCCAGCAGGAAGATTCCAATTGCAGCCAGGCTCATAGCTTGGATCGGAAAATTCGAGAATCCGGTGATCAGGTTGAGACTCAAATGGGCCAGTCGGAAGACGTCGTATTTCGATTCGCCGTCATGCCGTTCAGCATGTGCCACCGGGATCTCGGCGACGCGCTTGGCGAACGAATTGGCAAGCGCCGGCACAAACGCGGCCTTCTCGTCGCAGGCGACCACCGTATCTACGATATGCCGGCGGTACGCACGGAGCATACAGCCATAATCGTGCATCGGCACCCCGACAATTGCCGAGGTGATGCGGTTGTGCATCTGGGAGGCAACCCTGCGATAAGCGCGATCCTGGCGTTCTTCGCGCCAACCTCCGACCACGTCGTTGCCCTCGGCAATTGCCTCGAGCAGCCGGGGAATCTCCTCCGGAGGATTCTGTAGATCGGCGTCCAGCGTCACCACCACGTCACCGCAGGAGTTTCGAAACCCGGCAAGCAAAGCCGAATGCTGTCCGAAGTTGCGCGCCAACTCGACCACCTGGACGCGAGGGTCCTGATGGCTATATTCGCGCAGAATTTCCAGTGAATCGTCAGTCGAGCCGTCGTCGACGACAACAATCTCCCATTCGCGCATCGAATCGGCCAGAATCGGGCGGAGCCGTGCCCAGAGCAGAGGCAAGTTCGCGGCTTCATTGTATACCGGAATTACGATCGAAACTGACTCACGCTTGACTGCCGCGCCGCTGACGAAGATGCTGGATGCTTTTGGCGAAGAACTCAATTTACTTTCTTCAGGCTAATCGCCGAGCATTCTGGCAAATGAATGCCTGCGATTAAAGCAGGGGCCCGACGTGAGAATTCAGCCCTGCTTTCGCATTGGATCCGGCGGTGGCATAAGTACCTCCGGCCACCGGCCAAAATAGCGGAATTTTAATCCCAACGTGCGAACGGTACGCTGAAAACGTGGCGGCAATTCGTTGGGTCCGGAACCATGGGCATTTGATGTGCGCCAGCCTGGCGCTTTTGCTGTATTTATTCGGATTGGGACGGCCACCGCTATGGGAGCCCGATGAGGGCCGTTATGCAGAAATCGCGCGCGAGATGGTGGTGGGCCATGACTACATCACCCCGCGGAATGACTTCGTGCGGTATTTCGAGAAGCCGCCACTGGTGTATTGGGTGACCGCGGCTTCGCTCAGGGTTTTTGGGTGCAATGAGTTCGCGGTTCGCGTACCGGCGGCAGTCGCGAGTGTCGGACAGGTAGCCATCACCGGCGCCTTGGCCGAGGGGATGTTCGGCGCAACTGTCGGTCTCCTGGCGGCCCTGGGGTTGGCATTAAGCCCGTTGTTTTTTGCATTCGCGCGTTTTGCCACTCCGGATCCTGCGCTCGCCTTTTTCTTGACCGCCGCAATGGCGTGCTTTTACGAGGGCGCACAATCCACCGCTCTTCCTGGCGGCATTGACGGCAGATGGATGCTCGGGGCAGCGGCGATGCTGGCGCTCGGCACGTTAACAAAAGGTCCGGTCGCGTTGCTGCTCGGCGCCGCCATTGCAATGCTGTGGCTGGCGTTTGAAGGCCGGAGCCATGATGCATTGCGAATACCCTGGCTCAAATGTAGCGCGCTTTACCTCGGGCTCACGTTGCCGTGGTTCATCGTCGTAGCCGGACGGAATCCTGGTTTTCTCCAATTCTTCATCGTCCACGAACATTTTGAGCGTTATATCGAAAGCACGGAGCATAGCTGGGGTCCCTGGTTCTACATTCCCATCACCATCGCTGGAACCTGGCCGTGGTTTTATTTCGCTCCGCTTGGGCTTAGCAACTCAGCCGCTCTCTTCCCGCTGACTGTCTGGCCGTTTGGAGGGAAGGCGCTTCCACCAGCCGCGGCCAGCATCGATTCGGAAAATGAGCGCGCACGCGCAGCTTTGCACTTCCTGCTCATCTGGTTCGCTGTGATCTTCGTTTTTTTCTCAATACCGCGTTCAAAACTCGGCGAGTATATTCTTCCCGGTTTGCCCCCGATCGGGATTCTGGCCGGGCGCGGCCTCGCGCGAATTGAGAAAATTGCTATCGTGCAGCGGCGGCGGCTGTTCATGATCTTCGCCGCGACCAACGCAGCTGCTGCGATAACCATGACGGTAGCCATCATGGTTGCACCCGCCCACGGGCTTACCGAGGCACTTGCCCGCGATGCCATCATTGCGGCAGCCGCGCTGCTCGCAGGTGGGGTGGCATCTCTCCTCTTCGCCAGCGGGAGGGTCAGCAACCTCACTCTAGCACTCGCGGTTAGCGTGATTGCAGGAATGGGTGCCGGGATTGACGCTCGTGACAGAGTCGCTCCGTTAGTCTCTTATCGCGGGCTTGCCGGTATTGTTGCTCCCTACGCAAAGCGCGGATGCAGGTTGATGTCATTCCGGCACTTTGAGCAGGCGCTACCCTTTTACACCGGCGCGCAGGAAGTCTTAGTAAATTATCGCGGCGAATTGGCGCCGTTTGGCCCGCTCCGCGATCCCAACGGTAACGTGTTCGCGACGCTCGCTCAGTTGAAAAAAGCCTGGGCTAGCGATCAATGCACAGTGCTCGTTGTTAATCGCTCAGACGTACCAACGCTCGCTGGCCTGCTTTCTCCTGCCCCAATTCTGATCGGCTGCGAGGGCAAAAAGTTGGCGCTGTCTAATCGGCCTGTCGATGCACCTGGCTCAAATTCCCGCGTAATGGCTGAGTGCAGCGACCAAAAATCCTGATATAGCCCGGTCCTATTGGTTCGAGCGTGTTGCATCTATACGCTATTAACAGAACGTCTATTTTGGAAAATTACTGGAAGCGGCAGCTTAAATGCGGCAAGGGTGAGGAGAGGAGCGTGGGCGCCAACCAGTTGGAAACAGCAACGTCGAGCCACGCGCGCAAAGTGAGTCTCGGCGAATCTTTAGTGGCAGCACGTGAGCGGCGCGGACTGTCTCGTGGGACCGTCGTGGCGCAGACCCATATTCCCGCCCATTATCTGCAAATGCTGGAGGATGACGATTACCGGCTGATCTCCGATCAGCTTTACCTGCTGCCGTTTCTGCGCAAATACGCAAGTTTCCTCGATATCGATCCGCACGAAACAGCGATACGTTTGTTGGGAGAGGTCCAGCGTGTCGAGAATAGTCCCTCCCTGGCCCCGCTGGACGAACCGCTCGACGACCTCCGGCGTTACCGCCAGCGCAACTGGAGCAAACTATTAATGTTTGGCGGACTGGTCGCTGTCATTATCGGCGCCTGCATTGCCCAATCGCGCGACAACGACATCGATTCCGTCACAACGCCAACAGTCCAATCGTCGCAGACCGCAGTGGTGTCGCCGTCATTGTTGACCCTGAAAGAACCAATGAACTCGCTCCCCGGCGCCGAATCTGTCAGCCCAGCTTCGGTAAGTGGGACAGACCCGACCGCTCCGCAGCAATCAATATCCGGAACGACAATCTCTACGCGGCGAGGTACGGAATCTGCGAGTCGGAGGATAGTGCCGGCGAGTCCGGACGGACGTTCGAAGTTGCCGCGACGGAGGACCCCGGGCGCTCATCAGGTTCCGAATCGCTAACCGGCCACAGCGAGGTTCCTGCACAATCCGCGGCCGAGGTGCCGATGAGTTCCTTGAGATTCGGGGCTCTCCCTTCAACAAATAAGATCGTATGGATTTGGTCGATCCGTAACCATAGATCGGAACGGGCGCTTGCTGAAGTCCACCCGGTGGTTAATTTTTGATCGACAGGATTCTTACAGAGGGAGCAAACCATCATGGCGAACGAGCCTCAACCATGGTCGCCTTTCCGCGAATTGGACCGGTTCAGGCGTGATTTCGACGATCTATTCGACCGCTTTCTTGGTGGCCGGTTCTCTCGGCAATCCCCCGGCAACGGACCGGCGCTCGAATCGTATGTAGACAATGGCAAACTTATCGTTCGGGCCGACTTGCCGGGCATCGATCCCAAGGACGTCGAAATCACGGCGACCGGCGACCAACTGATTATTCGCGGCAAACGCGAGCAACAACGTGAAGAGAAGGGCCGCGATTTCATCCATCGTGAAGTCGGTTATGGTAGCTTCGAGCGAGTGGTGAAACTGCCGGCCGGAGTCAATCCGGACGAGATTAAAGCTTCCTACAATAACGGCGTGCTTGAATTGGCGGTGCCGTTGCCCGAGCAGTCACGCACGCGGAAGGTTCCGATTCAATCGGCTGAGGGAACGCAAGGCTCGACCGGAGGTAAGTCGTGAGTCTGGTTTGCCGCTAGTCTCGCTTGTTCACAAAACAGAAACGCGTACTCAATCTGGCAAACTGAGCGGCAAAAACCAGATGATCGCGGCACCGGGATGACCCACGCACGCAGCAATCTCGCCGGCGAGCCTTGCCGTCAGTGCAGGATGCTATTAGCGATCCGCTCGGCGATGTGTTGCTTGGCGTCGTCTACGTCCTCGCCCGGATGAGAAACGGCGATCAGCGTCATTTCCTCCGGCGCACCACTAACCGACGCCCGCGCGACGATCACCGTATCATAATCACTGTTGTCGCCAGAACCGAACAAGCTCCGCGCCTGCTTTCTTCGGTCGACGTATTGCTGAACATCGCCGATTGAACGAGTAGCCGTTGCGGCGGGGCTCGTCTGCGGCGCTGGCGCGCATCCCGGCCTCGCCATACTCTGGGCGGCACATGGGATTGGAATTGGGGGACCAAGTCCCTCCGAATAACTTCCGGGGCTTGAGATCGAATTGATCAATCGCGCGCTCAGGGTATCGTTTGGCATGTAGTCTCGGGCGGCCATTCGCCGCGCTAGCGCCGCGTCATCGTATTTACTGCCGGTATCTCCAAGCGGAGGTGGATTAGCACCTGCGGCTCTCATCAAATCCGCGACTTGAGGATCCCCTGGTGCAATTTGGGTCAGAGCAACGCCGGGTTTGAGCATTTGCTGAGTGACATTCACGGAGACAGTAACAGTGGAACCGTTGCCCTTTTCTGCACTCCGAGAGGCCGCGCCGAAATCCTGGCTGAGAATCTCCTGGATCGTCGGATCTGTTGAGAAGGCGAAAAGTTGGGCTTCATGGGAAACCTGAAGTTTGCCCGCTTGCCTAATTTCGAAAGCAGGGCCGGAAGACGGCATAACCAGCAGGGTCACCAAGGCGCTGCCCAAGGCTAATCGCAATAGCCACTTACGGTGTGAAATTCCGCCCTGAGTGCAGCAGCTCCCGGCCAACGGCTGCGCGCCGTCCCCTCTTTGATGCTGCGAAGACCTTGGGGAAGGAACCAAGACAGTGAGCAGTTTGCGGTTGGCTTTGCTCATGGGAGCTTTTGCTCCAGCACCTCTCGCGCGCGCACCGCGCGCCATTCTCGAAGCCGCTCCGCCAACCGAGCATCGCCAAGCGCGATGACCGCGGCGGCGAACAGTCCGGCATTCGCCGCCCCGGCTTTTCCAATCGCCATGGTCGCGACCGGAACCCCTTTTGGCATCTGAACGGTTGAAAGCAACGAATCGATGCCGTTAAGCGCGGTTGCCGGCATTGGCACGCCAATAACGGGCAAGATGGTTTTAGCCGCAATCACCCCAGCCAGATGCGCCGCGCCGCCGGCGCCCGCAATTATGGCTTTGAGCCCCCGGGCACTCGCTGATGCTGCATATTCGAGTGTCTGGTCCGGGGTGCGATGTGCCGACAACACCCGGCACTCATGCAGAATCTGAAGTTCATCCATCACCTCAGCAGCCGCAACCATGTACTCCCAGTCGCTTCTGCTACCCATGATGACACCGACCAGTGGCATGCCGCCCGCGGCCATAAGCACAGCCTCCGTCGAACTTGCAATAATCGTCGACTGCCACTAAAGCTTATTGCAGCGAAATCGCTTGAGCCATACCGAAAAATCGGAGCGCGCCGACGAAGGAAACGAACGGTGAGTTCTCTTCATTGGGACGTATAGCAGCAAAGCCGCGGTCGTTCGCCCTGGCGCACGGTCACTTATCAGAATGTTCTTCCATCTTGGCCATTTTGCCTGACGGACTAACGGTTCACCGGCGATGCATAAAATGTTCGGTCCGCAAGGTCGAAAAATGCTCCGAGGCTCTACCTGAGTACGAATCAGCACTTGAAGTTCCCTCATAACTGGAGACAGGCTGCGGGCCCCCTGGCGCAGCGTGTGTCCTAACTGCGCGAGATCAATCTCTCGGGCGACGCCTTCAGCGGTGTCTATTATCTCAGAAACCAGAGGCCAATTGATCAGTTTGGCCGTATTGCTGATTTCGGCCAGAGAGCGCAGCGTCCGCAAGGGATTGGAGCACTTGTGGGTAGACGCCTTTATTAATTTCCGCGAATATGAGGCCGTCCGGCAATGATGCCAGCAGCGTTGGTTCATAAATGATTTCGCCTGTCTCACCCGGCATCAAGAAGCTCGTCCCACTGTACCGTTCTGCCGCAAAGCGGATGTGTCCATAGGAGGGTCCTGGTTATGGAAGAACGTCAAGCTACCTCGCAAGCATTGCGCCCCACCCCGGGCGGAGTCGCTTCCATCCAGCTTGCGGACGAAATCTCGCGACTAAGAAAGAGATTGGAATCGTCAAAGGAAGACCGCCAGGCAGCCAGCCTGGTGAAAGATCACGGTCTGAACGTAATGTTGATGTTGCTTAAAAAAGGCGCGCATCTACATGAGCATCGCACCAAGGGCCCGCTCACGCTTCAGGTGATTGCAGGGTTGGTGCATTTGGTTGCCGCGAATAAGCCAAACGAACTCACTGCCGGCAGTATCCTGGCACTCGACCGTGACGTTCCCCACAGCGTTGAAGCGCTTGAGGAGAGTGTGTTGTTACTGACAACCGCACTTGCGTAAAGCTACGGCGGATGGTGAGGTTGTCTGCCCAACGCACGATTCCATCAGCGTCCGGTTCGGGCGCACCATAAGCATGGTACAGGGGGGGATTCGGGCCTGGCTGATATCCTACACCGCGAGTTCTCTATGGCATAGCGTGGAAGATACCCATTGCGCCTTTGTAAGCGTGGCCCATTGCATGATCCATGAACATATAGGTTCCTGGATGATAAACGCGGAACTCAAAAACCGCACCGTTCCCCGGTCCTACCTCGAAGCTCTGAAGGTCATGAAGGGCGTCGGCGGGATTGCCGCTTCGATAAACGGTATTGAGGATCGCCCCCACTACGTGAAAGTCGGAGAAGAGGTTGGGACCGATGTTAACAAAGAAAATCCGTACCAGCTCTCCGACTTTGATCGGAATTGGGTGGTTTAGACCGTAGCGGTTGACCTCGCCGTTGAACACTACAAAGTCAGGGGTGCCATCCACCATCTTGACGTGATCTGGTCGCACGAGACCATGACTGTTCGGCGTGCCGTAGAACTCACCCTGAACCAGCATCACCTCGTGCGCCTTGCCGTTGGGCCAGCCTCCTTTCGGGTCGACGATCGTCATTCCATACATGCCCTCGGCAATGTGGTCGAGGATTGGCTGGGCCGTGCAGTGATAGTCGAATACGCCAGGTACTTCAGCCACAAACGTGTAACTTAGTTCTCTAGTCCCGAGCAGTCCCGTGAAGCTTTCATTGTTAAGCTGCGTGGCATGGCTGTAAATGCCGTGGGCGTCGCTAGTGTGGTTAATCAATTTGATAGTCACCCGGTCTTCCTGTCTAACCCGCATCAAGGGACCCGGAACAGTGCCATCGTAGGTCCAGGCCAAATACATAAGCCCGGCCCCGATTGACACGTGCTTGCGCTCGGCTGTGAAGGTGAAGGTCTGATCGGCAGCAAACGCATACGGTATGGCGGCTGCCGTGGTCAAAACGATCGCTGCGATCCCAGCGATCGCGCTAGCTACGGGCTGGTGCTTAGTGAGTCGCCGCGTGTACGGCAGCGATAGAATCGCAACAGATGGGTTCCACGACGCCATCAAGGTCTCCTGATTACAGATTACTTGTTGCAGAAACCGCGAACGTATTTCATCAGCGTGCGGATCTGACCGTCATCAAGGCCGGCGGCCCACGCTGGCATATCGCTGGGCAGGTTGACTGCCGCGCCGCCGTCCTTTATCGCTTTGAACATCGTATCGTCGGAGATCGACCCCATCAGCTTACAGTCAGTGAAGTCCCGCGGATGGCTCTTGAGCGTTCCGGCGTCGGCCCCATCCCCGTGCCCGGTAAACCCGTGGCATCGCGCACAGTATATCTTGTAGAGCAGCGAGGCATCCTGAGCATTCGCGGCCGCTGACGAAAACCCGATAGCCCAGACCAGCGCGCTCAGGCAAATAATCCACCGGTACACTCTGGCCACTACTCAACCTCGCTTTTCTGCTGCCATAAATCGAAGGCTCGCACTATCGCCGCCTCGATGGCTCATCGCGAAGCCCTCAAGTACTCGAGCACCGCGCGTGCGTCATTGGCGGGTAGGTTCGCCTGCGTCCGCATGTGCATCATGATCATTCCCCACTCGGCGGGTGAAAACTCGGCGCCCGAACGGGCGTTATGACAGGTGTTGCAGTAGACCGGCCAAAGCTGCGCGCCGCGCAGGAAAAGCGCGCGACGCTCGGCGTCGCTTTGTGGGTCGGACCTGCCGCCTGGCTGAGCCCCGGTCCGCGAAACGGCAGCCACGCTTATGGCGAAGCCTACGAGGAGCGCGAGGCTGATCTGTCCTAATTTCATCTTGACCTCCCGCTCAAAATCCGATTGCGAACTGACTCACAAAGGCATGATCGTTGGGAGCTGCGCCCACGGCTAGTCCCGTGTCGCTGTAGAAGCCGCCCGCCCTCGGTAGCTCGAAGTCAAACTCGTTCTGCCAGACGACGGACGGCGCGAACCAATAATCGAGGCCCAGAGCAACTTCGCGGGCGTGCGGCGCGAAGATAGCGGGCGAACCGGTGAAGCCGATTGCCGGTGTTGTGACAATCTCGCTCTGAACCGCGGCGCGCTGGTTGATGCCCGAATAACGGATGAGCGGCTCGAGCTTGCCGATGAGCTCATTCGCTTTGGATGGGAGAAACGGAACCCGCAGCCCAGTCAGGAAATAACCTGCCTGAACGTACCAGCCCTGGCGATTGTCGGCGCCAATTCCGTTGGGCATCTGCCGGTAGGTTTGTATCCATTCGCCGCGTGTCTGCAGATTGCCTTTGAAATAATTGAAATCGACGTCCCAGGCATTGAACCAGAACCCGTTGAGCCACTTACCATCGTAGGTCGAGGCGCCGAGTTCGAGGCGCCCGAGGTTCGAGTCTACCGGCAACGGATAGACCCTGAGGCGGGCGCCGAAGGCCGGGGTGTGGGTATTCAGACGGATGTTGTTGACTGATACCAGCGTGTCGCCGACCAGGGGCACTGGAGCGCAAGTTGGTAGCGGCGAGGGCGGCGCGTTGCCGGTACAGGTCGCTTGACTGAAGCCGGGACCGTTGGCAACCCAGACGGTGTAGTCGGCGACCTGGCCCATTGCACCCCATTGGAAACCACCCCGAAGTTGCACCCCAACATCGGTCGGCGGGACGAGCGCATTCGCGCCGTATGGCAGCGGCGCAGTAACAAAACGGTTGACCCAGAACGGGCTCTGATCTTCGTACCAATCGCCGAACGGTTGATCGAAAATGCCTAACTGCAATTCGGCATAGTCGTTTAGGAAATACTGCAGCACCGCGACTGGGAGTTGGTAATCGGCACTGGAGCCGCTCGGGAGGTTGGCTTCGATGGTCCCCTCGAACAACATCCGGTCGCTGATCTGCCAAAGAATGATTGGTTCAAGGTCGAGGGCAAAAGTGTTGATGTTGCTCTGCCGGTCATAAATAAAGCTGCCCGCCGCCCCGCCGAGGACCGTGAAGCGGTAATTACCCAGATAGCGGTTGAAGGCTTCCGCGAAGGATGCTGGAGATGGCGGGGCGGTTACCTGGGATTGCAGCGTCTGCAGCTGCTGAGTCGTGGTGGCCTGAAGCTTTTCGCTGCTGGCTTTGATGTCGCTATTTGCCTTCTGCAGCCGGCCGTTCTGACTGTCGAGTTCATCGACCCGCTGCTGCAGTTGACGGATTTCGCGCTTTATTTCTTGAATCTCACGGTCACGGCTTGATTTCGGATCGGCGCTGGAGCTTGGCCGCGGGTTTTCTCCGGCTGACGCGATCGATGGAGCCCTCCAGACTAAAATCGGCACCAACAACACCACCACCGACCACCTCAACTGCCTCATCGCTCCTCCTCCAACCTTATGGCTTGTTACAAAACCTGAGGTTCTGCGACTTACCAGCCAGCGGGCACTTTACAAGGGTGGTTGGGCTCGCATCAAGCATGGATGCCAACGTGTTCGCGGGAGCGCTTGAAGTGCGGAAGCACATGCCTCTCCATGAGCTCCATGCTCCTCAGGACTTTTCGGTTGTCGAGGCCGGACAGTCGGGTCCAGCACAGTATCTGGGTGAAACCGTACTTCTTTTGCAGCTCCTCGATCTGCCGGATGCACGACTCGGGGTTGCCGCATACCAGCGCGCCGCTAGCAAGAAGCTCGTCCCACTGTACCGTTCGCGCCGCATCGCGGATGTGGGCATAAGCTTCGTATCCCTCCACGGGCTTCTGACCTGCCGAAGGAGCTATGTAATTCGCGATTGTACGGAAGTACCAGAGAACCGGACCGCCGAAGTCCTGACGCGCTTGCTGGATCGAATCGGAACAATAAACCATACAGAGCGCGCCGATCTCACGTTCGGCCGGATTGTGTCCGTGGGCGCGCAGACTATCGCGATAGCTCGTGAGAAGCTGAGCCGTGTAATCCGGCTTGAAACCGTAAACCAACGAACAGAGTAGGTTGAACCCCGACTTACCAGCCAGCGCGAAGGTGTCATCGCTCACCGCGGCGACCCATATTGGCGGGTGCGGTTTCTGCAACGGCTTCGGCCGGACCGAATGCGCCGGAATGTCGAAGTGGACCCCTTTGAAACTTACCTCATCCTCCGTCCATGCGCGCACTATCACCTCAAGAGCCTCATCGAACACCTCGCGTGATCTGGACTGGTCGGCTCCAAACCCTCGAAACTCGACGGGCTGGAAGCCCCTCCCGACCCCCAGCTCGAGCCGGCCGTCGCTCATGAGGTCGATCATCGCCCCTTCCTCGGCCACTCGAACCGGGTCATTGAAGGGGAGAACGACAACGCCACTGCCTAAACGAATCCGCTTGGTAACGGACGACATCGCCGCCAACGTCAGCATCGGTGAGGCGCAGAAACCATATTCCGTGAAGTGATGCTCGGGCGCCCAAATAGAGTCGAAACCCATGTCTTCGGCTGCGCGCATGCAATCAAGTTGCTCTCGCACTATTTGGTGCTCAGTCTTGCCCCCGGCGGCGTGTTCGAAGAAATGCAACATCCCGAATTTCATGGCTGATCCCTCCTCGCCCGGACCACTAACGGGCCACCCAGTCATCGGCCCTGCATCCGCGAATTCTCATATTGGCCGGCTCACCGTCAGGCCGCTGGCCTTTTCAATTCCTCGCCCGCGGACGTATGCACAGCTTTCATACGAACTGTGAGCACCGGGCAGGATGACTCCCGCACTACCTTCTCGGCGACGCTGCCCAGAATAAGATGGGAAACGCCCGTGCGTCCGTGCGTCGCCATGACGACGAGGTCGGCATTGATGTCAGCCTCGGCCGCGATGATTTCCTTCGCTGGATGACCGAACCGTAGCAGCGTTTCATGCTCGATCCCGGCCAGCTCGGCGTTGGAGATCCTCGCCAGTTCCGCCTGCGCAAGTTGTGCTGCTTGCTCCGAGAACAAAGGAGCCGAAACGACCGTTGGATCGGTGAGTGGCACCACATGCAGGGCGTAGAGTTTGGCTTTGTTCTGTTCCGCAAGCCGGCGCGCCATCCGCAGCGCGTCGAGCGAGTTATCGTGGAAATCAACTGGGCATAGAATTCGGTTGAACATCGTCCTCGTCTCCCTTCTCTCTCTATACTTCGGGTGAGCAGCTACCGTGCCAGAAAGATACTGATGATCTGTCGAAAAGGACCTGACGCAGTCGGCGTCATCGGTCGCGATCCGTGTCCTTCCGACACAGCAGTCCCAAGGCCACTGCTTATTCACCTCGCTTGCGAGGTCGTCGGAGCGGTTGTCATTCCTGAAGTAGGAAAGGTCTCTGGCACGGTAATGGCTCAAAAGCAGGGGCACCGAGTGAAGATCCCTCAAGGAGTCGAGGGTTATGGCATTTCCCTACAAAAGGATTCTCAATCCAGTCGATTTCGAGGAAAACTCGATCAGAGCAGTCGAAGTCGCGGCGGAGTTCGCACGCCAGAATGACGGAACCCTCGTCCTCCTCTATGTGGTCCCGACGTTCGTACAGCCAACGGAACTGCCCAGGTACGTACCGGCTGACAGAGCCGACGAAAACGTGGCCCGCGAGAAACTAGAGCAGATTGCACGGAAGTACCTGCGCGGCGTCGAGTATGAGCTAGTCATGGACCTCGGCAGCCCTGCCACGGCAATCCTGAGAGCGGCAACCACACTTTCAGCAGATGTGATCGTGATGGCGACGCACGGGCGCACGGGATTCTCGCGCGCCTACTTCGGCAGCATCGCCGAGGACGTGCTCCGCGAGGCTCCGTGCCCGGTGCTGACGGTACACGGCGATACCGCAAAGCCTCAGCCTAGCCCCGCGTAGTAGTAACTGAGCGAATTTTCCAAAGTTCCGGCGGGCGAGACTGCCCTGGGTATCCAATCCTGAAGGCACGCCGAAGGTCGCAGACCGTCCATTCATCAACGCCTTGGCCCTACGGAACCCCTCGAGTCAGGGACGTTATTCAGCGGCTTCCTGCCAGTGTGCTTCCTCGCGAATGGTCAACACTGGGCAGGTGGCCCGGCGCAGCACTCCTTCGGCTACTCTACCCAGGAACATGCGGGTCAAGCCTCGGCGTCATGGGTTGCCATAACGAGGAGCGACGGTTCTCATGTGCAGTGAGAAGCACAGGTTTGATGGGCCCAGGGCGTCGCCGAGCAGCAGACAGTCATCGGTTCTCGACCGCAAGTGCCGGCTCTTGCTGGGCCTCCGCACCTGCTCAGGTGAGAGCGAGCAGAGTCGAGGTTGCCGTCAGACTTCCATGGCGGCACAGAGCCACAACCGCTTGAGGTCTGTCGGAAGTTGGCTGAGGACATGCCAGGCCTCGCCTTCCTTTCCGGTCGGGCTGCCTAGAGCTTCCTGGAGCACGCCAAAAACTGCGGTTACTGCCTCCTCTGCTTCGCCTTCGTCGTCAAGTCCGGCCATCCGCGCAACCTCGCGAAGGAATTGCCCCTCGTGTAAGCGCCTGACTTTGCGATCCGGTCTGTCAAACGACATCCACAGCATCTTGAGCGACAAGGGAAGCTGGGCTGCGACATCCGCAGCCTCCTTGGTGGTCAGACGATCGCGCAACTCCTGAAAGACAGCGAAGATTAGAGTTTCCGCGCGACGCTCGTCGCAATAGGCGCGCTCTGCCACTTGTCGAACGAAACATCTCTCATTCATCACACGCTCTCCTAGGGCATTTTGACAGATGCCATGTGCATCGGACGTGCCACGCGCTGCGAGCTGCCAGGCTGCATCGGGCTCTTAGCCAACGAGATCCCGCCAGCAATCGGATCGTCTGGTAACCGCGAAGGCCGACCGAGGGTGGCACTCTAGCTGTACCCATCGGCCACATTTTAACTGTCGCCTTTGGCGTCAGCGCAGTTGGTACCACTGGCTTATCGCTTAACGCCACATGGAATCGCTGAGAGGCACCGGCGCGGTCTTTGCCCGTGCATTTTACCCATGCAGGATTCGAAGACGTTGATGCCAGTCAGCGCGAGGTTTGTCATGCCGAAAATTTTTGCCAAGATTCTGTGCCCTGTGGCGTTTGACCGGAATTCGGGTGAGGCGATCAAGTTCGCGTACGAGCTTGCCGAGCCCAAACATTACACTCTATCTTCTCCATGTAATTTCTGTCCCAACGATTGAGACAATTGTGCTCGAGCCCACCCCGGTCTTAACCGAAGGGATCGTCTGCAGGGAGACTCGAAAAGCTCGCGCGGGAGCACCTTCCGTGCAATTTTCCCTACCGGATCGTTCTGCGAACTGGCGACCCGGCAAGTTTGATCGTGTCAGTGGCCGAAGAGCTCCCGGCGGACCTCATCGTAATGGCTACACATGAACGCCAGGGAATCGCTCACATCATTGTTGGGAGCGTTGCGGAGCGGGTCGTCCGGCGAGGCTAAGCGGCCGGTGCTCACTGTCCGGCCGGGTCGCGGCGTTTCTCTTGCAACACTATCGAAGGCTGTTTCGATACCGATACGATCAGGGAACGCATAGATGATAGTTGCCGAATTGACGTCGCCGGACCCAGTGAGTGTCGCACCGCGCGATCGCTTGGAGTTAGGTACGAAAACATGAAGGCCGGCCAGTTCCGACAGCTTCCGGTGATGGATGAGGGGCAACCAGGCTCGGTAAGTGAAAAACTTAGTCCTCGTCCTCGCTTCTGCCTCCGGACGGGTCGAGCTGGTACTTGTTGATCTTCGCGTAGAGTTTCTTGCGGGAAATCTTCAGCATCGCGGCGGTGTGTACCTTGTTCCACTCGCACGCTTCCAGCGCGCGCCAGATGAGATTGCGCTCGGCCTCGGCAAACGTGCCAAGGCCGGAAAGCGGTTTCGCCACCGGTCGCCGCGAGGGCTTCAACGACTCGACCCGGCTGATGGTTGGCGGGAGGTCCTCCAATCCGATGAGCGGGTCGGTGCCGAAAGTCATCGCGCCCTCGATCGCGTTGGCAAGCTCGCGAACATTACCCGGCCACTGGTATTGTGACATGGCGCCGAGCGCTTGCCGGTCAATACCGAGGGTAACGATGTTTCGGCCAAGGCGCTCGTTGAACAGCGCTATGAAGTACTCAACCAGCAGCGGCACGTCGTCGAGCCGCTCACGCAGCGCAGGGACCCGCAAGACATTAGCCTGTACCCGATAGTACAAATCCTCTCTCAGGATATGGGAACGCACTGCTGCTTCAGGATCGCGATTGGTCGAGGCGACCAGCCGGACGTTGACCGGAATTTCACGGGTCGAACCAACTGGCCGCACCGCGCGTTCCTGAATCGCACGCAGAAGTTTGGACTGCGTTTCCGCGCCCATCTCGGTGATTTCGTCGAGGAACAGGGTGCCGCTCTCGGCGGCGCGAAAAAGGCCCGGATACTCAGTGTTCGCTCCGCTGAAAGCGCCGCGCCGGTAGCCGAAGAGTTCACTTTCGATCAGGTCCTTGGGGATCGCCGCGCAGTTGAAGGCGATGAACGGCGCCTCATTCCTGGCTCCCGCCTCGTGAAGAGCCCGCGCTACCAATTCCTTGCCGGTGCCGCTTTCTCCGACGATCAGGACCGTGCCGCGGGTCTTACCGGCGGCCTCGATTCTTTTATAAAGCGCACGCATCGTGGGCGAAGCACCGACGATCCCGTGGAAGCGGCTGCGCTCATCGTGCGGCAGGCGCGCGGCCTCCCGTTCGAGATCCTTGATTCTGGTGCCGGTGGAAGCCGACAGGACCCGAAAATAAGCATCGACCAGCAGGATTATCCGAATGTGGCTCAGCTTGTCGAATTTGGCGTAGGTCTCCAGCGTCAGCGGCGGCTCACGCGGAAAAACTTTTTGCGCCGCTTCTTCAAACAGATGGAGTGAAGCGATGATCTCTTGCAGCGGTACGCCGCGTTCAGCCAGGACCTCGCCCAAGCCTCTAACATCCTCGGCGTAGCGGTCCATATTCTTTTCGAGCAGGTCGTTTTTGTTGCGAAATAGGGCGGGTTCGAAGATGCGCGAGAATTCGGTCTCCGACAAGACACGCGCATCACCAAAATGCAAGGTGTAGAGTTGGTACCAGTTGGCAACGACTTCCGCTCGGCGATCGCGAATCGCCTTGAAGATCTCCTGCATTTCCTCGAGATCTTCGTCCCACAAGAGATGAAAGTGGCGCGGTAGGCCGGCGCGCGGGCGCAAACCGTCCGGAGGAATTTTCGAAACTTCAGCGCTTGGCATCCTAAAGACCGGCAAGCTCGATACTGGCCGCTAGCGCATGAAGCGTAACATAAGTTACGCCTCGCGCTAAGCGGCGCGGCGGCGGCGTCCTCAAATTAGACGGCCGCAGCTTGCTGGTCCGACATCGCACGCCGGTGGGTACTGGCTTGGACTCACCCTTCGCGGTGGGCGCGTCACTTTTGCACACGGTCGCATCCGGCCATTCGAGCCCTTCAGAGCCAGCCTCCCGTTGCTTGGCGTTTTTCCGGGCGGCATTACGATTGCCGCGCGTGCTTGTGGCAGAGGTTCGCCGTATGAGAGGTCATCGTTGAAAAGACCCGTCGCGGTGGTCAGGATCCCGGAAGAAGAGCAGTTGTGGGGCGCCAAGGAGATCGTGCAAGGCAGGTATCCAGAGGCTGAAGGTGTGCGCTTCCGGCGAATCGTGATGCGCATCTACAAGAAGATGGCGCACTATGACAGCGGTGCGCCCCGGACTACCAAGCTGTCGGGCGTTGCCCAAAGCGCTCTCTCTGTAACAGCCGATACTTAATCTGACAGTAAACGCTCCAGCACATCAGCAACCCGGGATCGGTCCGGGATGTGGCATCGCCTAAAATCTCCGGCTCGGCTCTGACATTCCCACGGCGAAGACAACTGCGAAATAAATGGCAGATTCCTTCACATGAGCCTGGCGCATATGCTTCGCGCTCTACTCTGTCGACCAAACTTCCCCTGGCCTATTGCCGCGGCCGGATTCGCGGAGACGTCAACACTCGGAACCGGCAGTGAGGCTCTCCGCCACCGCAAACCAGCGGCTCGCGTTATTGCGTGCGAGCATGCGCCGCCCGAGCGGCAGCTCGGTCTGAAGACTCGTGAGCGTCTCGCGCGTGCCTCGCAGCACCGCCCGGTAGCATTTGTAGAAGCGGAGCAACTCGGGAAGCTCCGCGTCATTGCTTGCCGCGATATAGGCTTTCACGAGTGCTTCAGCCAAGTCGCACCGCTCGACCATTTCCAGGTCCAGCGCCAGCGAGGCGAGCTCGGAGGCGACATCGCCATAGCGCAGGCCCTCGCTGTATTCGACGCAATCAATAATCGCCAGGGCTTGCGGCGCGAAGCAGACCGAAGCGCACCGCAGGTCGCCGTGCCCGTGGCGCACACGCCCATCGCGGGCGCGGTTATCGAGCGACTGCTGATGATTTCTCACATAACGGCGCAAGTACTTGCCGACCGTCGCCAGCCGATCCCGTGTCACCGTATCCGCGGCCAGCCTGTCTGCCTCAGCTACGGTGCTCCCAACCAAGCGCGAGACTGCTAGCGCAGAACCCCAAACTTTCGACCTCGCAATCGACTCGCTCCCATGAAAAGCCGCGAGCTTGTTTGCCAGTTCCTGTATCTCGGCAAGGCTTATCGTCCCGCCAGCCACCATCCGATCCAACATGCGCTCGCCCGGAAGCCGATGCATAACGACGGCAAAATCGCGCACATTGTGCTGGCTAACGGTGGCGTCCGCAACCAGGACATAGCCTGCGCACCGCTCCGCAATTCCTGCGACCCCGACGTAGACCTCGGGCGCGAGCCGCCGGTTTAGACGCACTTCGTCATGGCAAAGTCGATAGCGGTTAGCGGGCGTCGCGGCGTCGATAAAGCTAAAGCGTACCGGCTTCTTGACCTTGTAAACAAACTGGCCGGCGAACAGCAGCCAGGCGGTCAAAGTCTCAGAAAGTTCGACGCTCACGCACGGATGGGGATAGAATGCCGCTTGCATCATCGCGCCGATGAGCTGGGCCTCCGCTATCCGTCCTGAGCTGGATTCCGCCAACCTTCGTCTCCGTCCGATCCCTAGTTCACGCGATCTCGAACACCAAGCAATTCGCTAGTGCTCCTTGCCGCCCCAAGCGACTAACGTGCCAAGGCCCACCGAGGGTCCAGGGCACGATCGGGCCAACAGAGAAGCGGCCTTTCCTCAACTGGACCCAACGGGACCACGAGGTTTGAGTCTTTGGACCCGATGGAGTCAGGGGCAGCACAAACGCTCGACTAAATCTCTGTGATCGTCGTCCTCAGCCTCGCTGGTCTGGCAAAGTATTGCCTAAGCAGATGCTGGAGGTCTTCGCCAATAGCGGCTTCCAAGAACACGATTCTTACGAGTCCGGAGTAGTGCATGTGTGCCTGGACGTCGACGCGCGCGGTCAAGCTCGTTAGCGCCAGCCTGGAAATCGGCCAAAAAAGGGCTGCCGCATAGCGATAGAGGTGGAGCGCTCGATGTCCGCGCCCCGCACGATGGCATACGGCGTGCTTCCACTCGAATGTCTGGAGGAACTCGTGCAGCGCCCTCTAAAAATAACCTCGCGCGACTTTCCACTCAACGACGCGGCCAAAGCCGAGATTCGCGAAAAATGCGCCGCCTTGGAGAACTATTACGAACGGCTGAGCGGCTGCGAAGTGACCGTGCAGGCCCCCGCCATCAAGCATCACCGCAGGGGCGGCCCTTTCGTCGTCGCAATTCGATTGACCGTCCCCGGCAAGGAATTGGCCGTGGATCATCAAGCCGACCAAGAGCTGTCGCACGCAATCCGCGAGGCATTCGACGCCGCCCGCCGGCAACTCGAAGACTACGCGCGCGAACAGCGCGGCGCGGTAAAGTCGCACCCAGCCAGGCTCGGACGGGTCACTCGCGTCGAGCCCCAACTCGGCTATGGTTTTCTCCAAACTCCCGACGGCCGCGAAATTTATTTTCACTGCAACAGCGTGCTCGATCGTGCGTTCGACAAGCTGAAGATAGGCGCGGAAGTCCGTTTTGCCGAAGAGGAAGGCGAACAAGGTCCTCAGGCCAGCACAGTGATAGTAGTCAGAACATCGCAGCGGTAAGAGACCGGCGCCGACGGCGCGGGCTAACACTGCTCGCACCATCAAAATGCCAGTTTCCCCATCGGCAAATCTATACGGCAGGCGCGGTATTCTTAAAGCCGAAAGCCCTGGCGCGGGGTCTTGCGCCGGGACGAGCTTGCGGACGTCTGTTGACCGGGAGGACGCACATATATGGTCGTCGAACCCAAAAACGCCGATAGCGATCGTCGCCAGATGCTGAGGAGCATGCTCGCTCGGCTTCGCGACGAGACTTACCAGCGAGTCAAAGAATTTCGCCGCGACCAGGAACGGGAATAGAAAACCCACAAAAAAGCGACGCGCAGGTGCGCGAAAAGGCGTTCACGTTGAACTGCCCAAACCAACGGACTCAAGTCTTCCTCACCAGAACCGCACTTGCTGTGCCATTCAGCACTGGCTCCATCGGGATTGTCGCTGTATCCAGTGGCATCACCTCCGCTGCCAGAACTCGGCACTTGCTTACGGAGCAGTTACGCTGCGCAGCGTATTCAGTGGCACAAGCAATGCCGTGCTGACCCCCAATTTACTATTAACCAAGCTGTGCCAGTGGATGACATGAACCTAGCCGTTGTAGCTGGCTCGGGAAACCCGTCGCTTGCCGACTCGATTGCTGAAAGGCTTGGGACCCGGGTCTGCCGCTCCGTTCTGAATCGCTTTCCCGACAGTGAGCTGCATGTCGAAATCGACGAGAGCGTGCGTGGCTGCGACCTCTATCTATTATAGTTCAGCCACAGGACCTCCGCTAGACCGTCACTTGATGGAATTGCTCTTCCTCGCCGACGCCAGCCGGCGGGCAGGTGCAGCGCGTCTCACCGGCATAGTCCCCTACTTCGGCTATGCCCGACAGGATCCCCGGGCGAACGGGCGGGAAGCGGTCGGCGCCCGGCTCATCGCCGACATGCTAGCGATCGCCGGGCTTGAGCGAATTGTTGCCGTCGATCTGCATACCGTCTCGCTGGAAGGATTCTTCAGCATCCCCCTCGAACACTTATAATAAAAGGGCAAGAGGTAACAGCTGGTTCCAGCGGGAACAGCTCAGATGTCTCCTTCCTTCACAGTTCCAGCCGATCGGTCCAGCAAGCTACACACTTGCCATTCCAACTGGTCGGCTCGCCTGATGCACAAGCAGCCAAGAGACTCAGAGAGATTCTGAGAACGAGAACCCGCGGGGCGCTAGCGGTGTAGCAGCGCATCAGACAAAAACACAGAGGAAAGCACCACCATGGGATTTCTCGGGAGATAGAGACCATCACGGGAGTTGGACCGGTTTCGCAGTGAGTTCGATGACATGCTTGAACGCTTCGGCTTTGACCGTGATTGGTTTGGCCGGTGGCCCTTCGACCGCAGTTTCTTCGGCGAACGGGAATCCTCACCCGTGCGGCCCGCAATCGAGTCGTGCATGGAGGAGGGCAAATTCATCGTTCGTACGGACCTCCCCTGGCATCGATTCGAAGGATGTCGAGATCAAAGTGGTCGGCGATGTGCTGACGATCAAGGGCTCGCGCTACGAGAAGCGCGAGACCAAGAAGGCGGACTATCTTAGACGCGAAATCCCACTACGGCTCTTCGAGCGTTTGCTCCCGCGACCGGAGGGCATCAAGACGCAAGATCTGAAAGCCACATACCGTGATGGCGTACTGGAGCTCAGCGCCGCGATGCCTAAGGAGGCAGCCCCTAAAGAAGTGAAGATTCAAGTGGAGGGCTCAATGCCATCGGCCGAAAAAAAGGCCGAAGCCGTCTGAAGGTATTGCCAAGGGAATCTTCGAGTCGCCGCCGGGTTAAGCGACGGTAAAGCGCAAGTCCTGGTGGATACGGCCAACTCTGCACAAGGCGGGGTGGTGCCGTTTGGGGCGGTCCCTCGCCTGTCACCGAACGCACAAGCGAATCATTGAGGGCTGCATTTTTTATGTTTTCGCGGCAGTGCGGGTTTTTAGGTCATCTCCTCCATCGGCGTGAGAAATTACCGTTTTCAATGAAGATTCAACAGCTCACCGCTGGCGATGCCGTCGGCAGCCTCAATAGCGGCCCTCAGGGGCTGACTGTCGCGCGAAGCCCTGCGCAGACTGCATGAGTACGGCCCAAATCGCGTAGAGGAAGTTGCCGCCGAGTCATTACTGTGGCGCTTTCTGAAGGAGTTCACCCACTTTTTCGCATTGATTCTGTGGCTTGCAGCAGCACTGGCCCTGCTGGCTGAATGGATTGATCCAGGCCAGGGAATGGCGAAGATCGGCTACGCACTCGTGGCGGTGATCGTGGTCAGCGGTATTTTTTAGTTCTGGCAGGAATTCCGCGTCGAGCGCACTCTAGCCGCGTTGCGCGAAACTGCTCCCGCAACAGGTCGAAGTGTTGCGCGATGGCAACGTCCCGCGGCTACGCGCCGACCTACTCGTGCCGGGCGACGTCATCGTATTGGAGCAAGGTAATAACATTCCGGCAGATTGTCGTTTGGTAGAGGCATTCGGGGTTCGTGTAAATAATGCGACCGTCACCGGAGAATCTTTGTCCAAACTCCGCACCGCTGAAGCGTCAGAGAAGGAGGAACAATACACGCCGAGAACATTTTGCTCGCCGGTACCTCGATGGTGTCTGGAGAGTCCGGGGCGGTCGTCTTCGCCACCGGCACGCATACCGAGTTCGGCAAAATCGCCCACCTGACGCAGACCGGAGGAGCGGCGGTTTCTCCATTGCGAGAGCAGGTGGCATACCTGAGCCGTTTAATCAGCATTCTCGCCATCGTGATTGGGCTTGCCTTCTTCGCGATCAGCCGCCTCATCGGCGTGCCTTTCTGGCCAGGTTTCATTTTTGCCATCGGCATCATAGTCGCAATGGTGCCGGAGGGGCTGCTGCCCACGCTGACATTGGCCCTGGTTCTGGCTACGGAATTTCATGGCTGATCGATCCTGGCCTGGACCACTAGCCACCGGGTCATCGGCCCGGCGTCCGAGGATTCTCATATTGCTCCCAGCCACCGTCAGACCGCTGGCCCTTTTAATTCCTCGCCCGCGGACGCTTGCACAGCTTTCATACGAACTGTCAGCACCGGGCAGGATGACTCCCGCACTACCTTCTCGGCGACGCTGCCCAGGACAAGATGGGAAACGCGGGTGCGCCCATGCGTCGCCATGACGACGAGGTCGGCATTGATGTACAGCTTCAGCCGTGAGCCATACGGGAAAAATCGGAGCGCGCCGACGAAGGAAACGAACGGTGAGGAAGATAGGGCCGCCGCTTCTTGGTCGGTCTTGCAGCCGCCCCAGTTGGTTTGACTCGCGGCAACGGGGACGGCCAGATGGCGCTGAGTAGCAAATTGACCAACGACATGGTTAAAGAATTCTGGATGGCGACACCCATTCCGGTAAACGGATGTGTTTTCGATGCTGCCGAGATTATCCACTCGACCACGGCGGTTTTTTCCGGAGATCCCCATCTCCGCCTCAACGGCGTCAGTATCGACACGCGCAACATCCAGCCCGGCTCACTCTTTATAGCACTGCGCGGTGTGCGTGACGGCCATCAATTCATCGATGCTGCCGCGCACGGAGGGGCAGCCGCGGCAATTGTCGAGCAGGGACGGCGTCACGATGCACTGCCTTGCTTCGAGGCCAACGATACACTTTGCGCGTTGGGCGCGCTCGCACGTCATCACCTCCAACGCGTCCGCTCATCGCGCTCGCTGCCGGTAGTGGCTGTTGGTGGTGCCGCAGGCAAGACCACAACCAAGGAACTCGCCGCAGCGCTGATGCGCGCCCTCTTCGGTGAAATCCTGAGCACACCTGGAAATTTGAATAATCTGATAGGGGTCCCGATGACCCTGCTAACGCTCACCGACGGCCATCGCGCGGCGGTGCTCGAATGCGGCACCAATCAGCGCGGCGAGATCAAGCGTCTAGGCGATATTTTGAGACCTAATGTTGCCTTGGTTTTGAACGTCGACATCGAACACACCGAAGGGCTTGGTTCGCTGGATGGGGTGGCCGACGAAGAAGCGGCGCTCTTCTCTCAGGCGAATTGTGCGATCGTGTCCGTCTCCGAGGGACTCCTGATGGCACGCGTTCCGCCGTGGATACGAACGATAACGTTCGGCACCGATACGACCGCCGATGTGCGGCTCATTTCTCGGAGGGTGATTGCGCCAGGCCGACAACAAATCAGACTGAAGTTGGCGTCCTGGATGGTTGAGAAATCGCTGCCGCATGATCTGCGGACGACGCTGAACCTGCTCGGGGGGCCGATCGCCGAAAATGCCGCCGCCGCGGTTGCTGCGGCCGCAGCAGCATGGGGTCAACCGTTCGGGCGCGAACAGATGGCGGCGCTCGGCCGAGCCTTGGCTTCGGTACGGAGCGTGCCCGGCCGCTTGTCGACCTGCGAACTGAATGGCGTCGTAATTATCGACGATACCTACAACGCGAACCCGCGTTCAGTCCGTGCTGCGCTGGCAGCCGCCCGCGAGACCGCCGACGTACTACACACTCGTCTGGTGGTCGCGTTGGGTGACATGTTGGAACTGGGCGAGTTGTCACCGATGATGCATGCAGCCGCAGTGCGCGAGGTGCTTGCTACCGGCCCCGAACAATTCGTTGCGGTCGGCCGCGAATTCAACGCGGCCATCACGGATCTGTCTCAAACGGGCGGCATCGGGCGGCAGGTTCATATCGCCGGCGACAGCGTCGAAGCAGCGGCGGTGTTGCGCCGCATAATCCGTCGTGGTGACGTGCTGCTGGTCAAGGGCTCGCGCGCGGTTGCGATGGAACATGTGATCGACAGTTTGTCAGCAGCTTGAGGATGGCTACCCGCATTCACGCTACTAGGCTAAAATAACTTAAAAGCAATCAGCCGGGGCGCAATCTCTAAGGTGGATTTAAACCAGGCACGGGAACGGATGGTGATCGAGCAGCTGGAACGGCGAGGAATCAGCGACCCGCGGGTTCTTGCTGCGATGCGTTCGGTCGAACGCGATCGCTTTATTCCCGCCGAATACAGCGACCACGCATATGATGACGGCCCACTGCCGATAGGCTGGTCGCAAACGATTTCCCAACCTTACATCGTCGCTCTGATGAGCGAGGTAGCGGCGCTTAACGGAAACGAACGCGTACTTGAAATCGGCACAGGCTCAGGTTATCAGACTGCTATTCTTTCTCGTTTGGCGGCGAAAGTTTACTCGGTCGAGTCAATTCCGTCGCTGCACGATGATGCACGGCTGACTCTCGACGCACTGGGCGTTGGTAATGTGCATCTCTACTGCAGCGACGGATCGCTGGGGTGGCCTGAAGAGCGGCCTTTCGATGCGATCCTGGTGACGGCGGCAATGCCGGGAGTTGCGCGCCCGCTACTTGAACAATTGAGTCCTGGCGGAAGACTCGTCGCACCCATCGGCGAGGAGGAATTGCAGACCCTCGTTCGGCTTCAGCGAATCAACAACTCCTGGCAGGAAGAGTATTTCGGCGAATGCCGCTTCGTCAGGATGACCGGCAAGCACGGATTTTGATCGATGGCGTGAATAGAAAAACACTAGCCACGGCGGGGAAGGCGGTGCGGAGGCTGAGTGGTCGCGCGACTAGAAAAATCACGCGGAAAACTGCGTACAGCGATGGCTATTTTCGCGGTTGTGGCGATGTCTCTAGATGGCTGCTTTAGTCCAGGCCCGGCGGCTCCGCCGGATTCCAGCATCGCGGCCGCTCGCCCTCTGCATCATATAGCGCAGCCCGGCGAGACTATTTACCATATCGCTCACATTTATGGAGTAACTCCCACGCGCTTGATGGCTGCCAATGGACTCAGCGACCCACGCCAATTGGAGGCTGGCCAAACATTGATCATCCCACTAAAGCGCCCAACCGCGGGGGTCGGCTTTTCCTCATGGCCGCTAGCACGAGCTGATCGGCAATTCGCATGGCCGGTAACGGCCGGTCTGGTCTCGTCGCCCTTCGGCATGCGAAACGGTGTGATGCACGACGGCGTCGACATAGTGGCCGGCCCTGGCACTGCAGTGCGCGCAGCCGACGACGGGACCGTGATCTTCGCTGGCCATTTGCGCGGTTATGGAAATGCAGTGATCCTACGACACTCAGGCGGTTATGTGACGGTTTACGGACATAACCGGCGTAATCTCGTGCGCTTCGGAGCAGAGGTCGCGCGCGGCGAGGTAATCGCACAATTGGGCTCGACCGGGCGCACGACCGGTCCGAACCTTCACTTCGAAGTGCGCTTTCAAGGACAACCGGTAAACCCGCTCGCGTACCTACCCCAACCAACACCCGCCAGCGGCATAAGTTTCGCCCGCAACGGCGGCTCGTAATATCCTTGCTCTGACATGATAGCAATGAATCGGGCCTGATTGGGCTAAATATGACTGGTAATGAAATCAAAAAACTGATTCGCGATATCCCGGATTTCCCTCGACCGGGAATTCTCTTCCGCGACATCACCCCATTGATCAGCGATGCACACGGACTGGCCGCGATAGTAGATCAGGTTGCCGAGGCATGGCTAGGTAAGGTTGACCAGGTGCTGGGAATCGAGTCACGTGGATTCATAATCGGAGCGCCCGTCGCGTATCGGCTGGGAGTCGGACTAACTATTGCTCGCAAACCAGGCAAGCTGCCCTATTTGACGATTGATGAAAGCTACGAACTGGAATACGGCACGGCAGCTCTTCAGGTGCATCAAGATGGACTCGGTGGACGCACGCGCGTGCTGATCGTCGATGACCTCCTGGCGACTGGCGGGACCGCGCTGGCCGCAGTGAGGCTGGTGCAGAAACTTGGTGGGCAAGTGGCGGGATGTGCATTTGTGATTGAGTTGTTGGCGCTGCACGGCCGGCAACGGCTCGAACCAGTCACCTGCTCCGCGCTGGTCCAGTATGACTAATGATTAATTCACCACTATCTCGGTGACCTCGGGCCGGCCCAAGCCGCAATCCACGCCCGCAAATCTGGAAACGGCATCTCCTGGCTTTCTGACAATCTTGGAATCGACTCATCTTTACCATCTACACCACGAGCAGCGCCGACGACTGCAGCTCGTTCTGACCATCACCGTTTTGTATTTCGCGGCCGAGTTGGCGGGCGGGTGGCTTGCCAACAGTCTAGCGCTGCTCAGCGACGCAGTGCACATGCTGACCGATATTGCGGCATTATGCCTCGGCCTGTTCACACTATGGATTTCGTCGCGGCCAGCTACGGCGGGTAAGACGTACGGCTATCTGCGCGCGGAAATTCTCGGGGCGTTGTTCAACGGACTCTTGCTCTGGCTGCTGGTTGCTTTTCTTTGGTTCGAGGCGGTTGAGCGATTGCGCCATCCGCAGGCGGTCAACGGCTTGCCCGTCGTGATGATTGCAGCGGTCGGAATTGTTATGAACCTCGCATTTGCCTGGCTCACGCTGGGATCACGCAATCGATCCGCCGGAATGGCGCTCCGTGCCGTGCTCACGCACGTTGTGTCAGACTTGATCGGCTCGGTTGGGGTTTTGCTAGCGGGCTCCCTCACCTATCTCGGGTGGCGAGAGGCTGATTCGGGCGTGAGTTTCCTAATCGGATGCCTGATCATCTATGGGTCGTGGGGACTGATTCGCGAGGGTGTAGATATTTTGATGGAATCCGTACCGGCGGACGTAAACCTCGACGAACTGCGGAGAGACCTGCTTGCCATCAGCGGGACTCGCGAGTTGCACGATTTGCACGTGTGGTGCTTGACCAGCCATCAGTTTGCTTTATCGGCCCACGCAGTAGTAGCGAAAGAGGCTGATCAAGATCGAGTCCTCTCCGACATATCGGCCCTGCTGGAGCACAAATTCAAAATCCGCCATATGACTGTGCAACTTGAGCGTGACAACCGTCGACAGCACGAGCCCGAACATTTTTAAAGTTCCTGATTGCCACTATTCCAAAATAAGGCCCGCAATGAACCCCAAGCTTCATTCGTGCTGAGCAAAATATGCATTCTGTTCGTTCTCCGGTCAGTAGAAAAAAATACATCCGACCAGCACCCACAAGACGATAATTCCGCCTCAATCGTCATTTGGGGCCGATACAATCGCCATTTGGGGCTGAAACGAACATCAACGGCTCGTGGGCTCAATTTTTGCTGGTCCATCACACAGTCAATAAGCTGGAGCGTCCCATCGCCATAGAAGAAAAACCGTCGAAGCGCCCTGTTCCTTCCACCCATCTGGCGTGGCGTTCTCGGTTGCTCGCCAATGGTTTGGTTGAGCTTCGTGCAAGAGCGCAAAGCCCGAGATTTACAGTGTCGTTCCGGTGCTCAACCGACAGACGTGTCCCGCGAGCTGCCGCCGCGGCGGGAGTGACAGTGGTCTGGGGCTAGCGTTATGGGTGCAAAGTTTAGTACCCCGCGTGCGGCTGGCTTGTCGGTCGAGTTATTCTCGACCGCTCCGCAGTCGGTGGATTACGACGCCGGCCGTTTCACCGCTCGTTTAGCCGAGGTCGCGGCTTGGAGCAATGAGGCGGGCTGTACTGGTATCCTGATTTATTCCGATAATTCATTAGTCGATCCCTGGTTGGCAGCTCAGTTCATCATCGAGCGAACCGACCGGCTCTCGCCGCTCGTCGCCCTTCAACCAGTTTATATGCATCCGTTCAGTGCGGCGAAGATGGTCGCCTCGCTGTCTTATTTATACGGGCGCAGGATATCGCTGAACCTGATTGCCGGTGGTTTTCGCAACGATCTACTCGCCTTGTGCGACGAAACTCCGCACGATGAAAGATATGGCCGGCTGACCGAGTACACCCTTATACTCAAAGGACTACTAGCGCAGCAGCGTGCTTTCACTTTCTCTGGCAAATACTACAAGGTGAACAACCTGGTGCTTAAACCTCCCCTCGCGCCAGAGTTGTTCCCTCGCCTGCTGATCTCCGGCTCCTCGGAGAGTGGCCGCGCCGCGGCCCGGGCGTTAGGAGCAGTCGCGGTAGAGTATCCCGAACCAGGGGCACACTATAGTCAACCAACGCCACGGGACAATTGCGGCATTCGAATCGGTTTAATAACCGGGGAAACCGCGGATGAAGCCTGGCAGATTGCACACCGGCGGTTTCCCGGCGATCGAGCAGGTCAACTGAAGCATCTGGTTGCGATGAGAGTGTCGGATTCGCAGTGGCATAAACAATTATCCAGCATGCGTGCCGACCCTGACGCAGCCACCGCGATTTACTGGTTGTGGCCTTTTAAAAACTACAACACATTTTGCCCATACCTGGTCGGCAGCCGAGAGCAGGTCTCGGATGAACTGTTGAAATATATGGAGGCTGGATTCGGAACATACATTCTCGACATACCCTCGGAAGAATCCGATTTACGTAATGCCGCTGAAGTTTTTGCGCTCGCTGAGGCGAAATACAGGGACGACGCGGAGCCTATACAGCAAGCGGGCGTAAACAGCTTGATTAGGAAGCCGGCAAGTGCCTGATGCTTTATTCCAACCTAATCCATGCCGCTTTCGGGGTCGTAATGAATCATGCGTGATGATGTGCGCACGCTAGCGGCCGGGTTTCTGCGTTCGGCTGAATATTATCCCCAACGCGTTGCCCTTGAGGTAGGCGGCGCCAAGCTTACGTATCAAGCCCTCTACGATGCTGCAAAGTCACTCTCGAAGGCTATCCTCCGCAACCTGTCAAATGATGGTCCACAATTAACGGCAGTGCTCGCCTCCCGCTCCGTTACTGCGTATGCAGGAGTTCTCGGCAGCCTGCTGGCCGGACACGGCTACGTACCGCTGAACCCCAGCTTTCCGCCGGAGAGGACAAACGCGATGCTCCGGCGCTCAGAATGCCGCTCGCTCATCGTCGATGCTGCAGCGCAGTCTCAACTCGATCAGGTGCTTGTAAATTTGACGGAGCCGATGGTTGTTATCTTGCCGGAATGCACTGGTGAGATCGGCGAATACACGGCCCGCTGGCCAAAGCACAGGTTTGTTGATGCCGGCGAGTTGGAGCACAATTCCACAGACGCGCCGCAACAGCCGTCAGCTGCTGCGAACGCGGTCGCTTATCTGTTGTTCACCTCCGGCTCTACTGGGGTGCCGAAGGGTGTAGCTGTAGCCCATCGTAATGTCGTTCACTTTGTCCAGGCGGCGGTTGAGCGGTATAAAATAGATGAGTTTGATCGCTTCTCTCAGACCTTCGACCTGACCTTCGACCTTTCAGCATTTGACATGTTCCTGGCTTGGGAACGGGGCGCCTGCGTTTGCTGTCCGCCGCGCAAGGCTTTGTTGAATCCCGCCCAGTTCATCCGCGACTCACGATTAACCATCTGGTTCTCGGTTCCATCGGTCGCGCTGATGATGAGACAGCTGGGGGCGTTAAAGCCAGCGGCTTTTCCAACGTTGCGTTGGAGTCTGTTCTGTGGAGAAGCGCTGCCGGCTGATTTGGCCGCTGCGTGGGCCGAAGCTGCTCCTCAGAGTATCGTCGAGAATCTCTATGGACCCACTGAGGTAACGATCGCGTGCACAGCTTACCGCTGGGGTGGACTGTCGGCGCCGGAATGTGAACACAACATAGTGCCGATTGGCTACCCGCTCGCGGGCATGAAGACTCTGATTGCTGATAACAACTTGCGGGAGGTGCCGCCGGGTCAGGAAGGTGAACTCTTGATGGCAGGACCTCAAGTCTCGCTGGGCTACTGGCGTGACGCAGAAAAGACCGCCGATCGTTTTGTGGTGCCGCCGGACACAGAGCTGACCTATTACCGGACAGGAGATCGGGTGTGCCGGCCCACCAGCGACGGCCCGCTTCTATTCCGCGGGCGTTTGGACCACCAGATCAAAGTACAAGGCTACCGGGTCGAACTGCAAGAAATCGAGGCGCTGCTCAAGCAGGAGGCCGGCGTTGACCTTGCGATTGCGGTGGCCTGGCCTTTGAGATCCAGTAGTGCCGGCGGAATCGAAGCTTTCATGACCGCTGGCCCAGTCCATGTTGATGCGGTTCGCGAACGGCTAAAGGCAAGGCTGCCGAGTTACGCTGTGCCACGCAAAATTCATGTAATCGACTGTTGGCCACTTAACAGCAACGGCAAAATTGATCGCGGACAGCTGCTGAAGTTGCTGGAGGCAGGGTTATGAGTTCCGGTTCCGGGGAATACGTGCGGTCTCTCATCCTCGCTCGGCTGGAGCAACCGATGGTCGAAATGGGTCTCGAGCCGGCGGCAATTACCGACGACTTCGACCTGCTCACCTCGGGTATAGTCGACTCATTGGGTGTGGTTGAGCTGATAGGCGCCATAGAACAGCAACTGGGTATCGCTCTCGACTTATCAGAACTCGATCCAGAAAGTCTCACCACCGTGGGACCTCTATCCCGCTACATTGAGACTCAGTATTTGCAGTCAGTGCACGCGCGCCGAAGTGCCTAGCCGATGGAGGATGGGTTTGTTAGGAGAATCACCATGAACTCGCTCGAATGCGCTAGGGACGGTGAGCAACGCGAGATGCCCTGTGAAGGGCTTATTGCGGGTGTGAAAAACCGTCTGTTGCAGACACTCGCCCGTTCGATGCCCGGCGCCTTCACTTTTCGTGTCTGGGCTCATCGAATGCGTGGGGTGGCTATGGGCACGAGAGTCCACGTTGCTTCCGACGTGATGATTGAAACGGCATATCCGCACTGGGTGTCAATCGGCAACAATGTTCAATTAGGCACTAGATGCATGATTCTAGCGCATATGCATACGCTGCCACCACGCCGGAGTTCACTAAACAATTATATATCGGTTCAAATTGAGGACGATGCCTACATCGGGCCAGGTGCGATTATTCTGCCCAACGTTCGCATCGGCCGCGGCGCCGTGGTGACCGCCGGAAGCGTGGTCAGCCGCTCCGTTCCTCCCATGATGATGGTACAGGGGAATCCAGCGCAGCCCGTGGCCCGTTGCGGTGTTTCGCTGACCTGGGACACCCCGCTTAAGACGTTTTACTTGAACTTGAAACCGCTCGAACGCAGCCAGGTGCCTGCCAATTCGGTTGATGTGCTTCGCAATGGAGTACCATTGCTAAATGAGGATCACTTTGAACCTTAGCCTTCAACACTACCCGGGCTTGAATGACTGCTGTTGCTTGAAGGCGCTCCAACGCGTGGCGTGAGATTTATGAAGATCTTGGGGATCAGCGGTTTCGAGGGTACGGTTCAGTTCAAACAAGCGCATTGGCCTGGCCTGACGGGACGCGAATATCGGGTCGTCCAGGGTCTCGATTCGGCCGCCGCGCTGTTCGTCGATGGTGAATTGGTCGCGGCGGTGGCCGAAGAGCGCTTTAATCGCAAAAAACACACTGGCGAGTTCCCCTCGGGCGCGGTCTCATACTGTCTGGCGCAGGCCGGCCTATCGCTCGATGCGATCGACGAGGTGGTTCACGGATTTGATTATCTTCCCCACAAATTGGCGTACTCGCTTGACCCGGTCAACGCCCGGCTATATCGGGAGGTACTTTCACGGGAGGCGGTCGTCGCGCAGGTCGGACGGCGGCTGGACGGTTTCCCTTCACAACGCGTGTGCCATGTCGATCACCATTTGGCCCATGCTGCCAGTGCCTACTTTTGCTCGGGCTGGGAGGAATGCCTGGTGCTGGTGATCGACGGCATGGGCGAAACCCAAAGTGCGTCAGCGTATCGGGGTTGCGCGGGCAAGCTCGAAAAGTTGATTGAGCTGCCAGCGCGCAACTCGATCGGCATCCTTTACTCAGTCGTGACTCTTCATCTGGGTTTCGACTTCAATGCGGATGAATACAAAATCATGGGACTGGCGCCGTATGGAGACCCCGAACGGTTCCGCTCCGTTTTCGAACGAGCCGTTCAGCTGAACTCAGACGGAACTATTTCGGTGCCGCTTTTGCACATCAATCGGTCGCGGTCTGAACGAGAGACTTACGCGGCAACCAGGAACTACCTCGAACAACACTTGGTCAAAGCCCGCTTGCCAGAAGGCGACATCACGGATGACCATCGCGACGCCGCTGCGGCGCTACAGCAATGTTTGGATCGGGTCATGTTGCATATTTGCACGTCCTTAGGCAGACGGACCGGTCTGCGCCGTCTCGCTTTAGCGGGCGGCGTCGCCCTGAACTGCAGCGCAAACGGCCGCCTCCTGCGTTCCGGTGCTTTTGACGAAATCTTCGTGCAACCCGCCGCGGGCGACGATGGTTCAGCGTTAGGTGCTGCCGCGTTCCGTGCTGCGGTACATGGTGAAATTCGTAATGTTCGCATTCCGCCCCCGTTTCTTGGTCCGGCCTACAATCAACAGCTCATCGCCCAGACCCTGGAGCAGTTTAGTGATCAAATTGAACACGCCGAGTTCCACAATCTGTTTGAAGCTTGCGAAGAAGCGGCCAGCTTGATCGCCAGGGGTTATGTGATCGGATGGTACCGGGGACGGATGGAGTTTGGGCCACGCGCGCTTGGCCATCGCAGCATTCTGGCCGATCCGGGGCATCCCGAGATGCGCGATCGCATCAACGCGATGGTTAAGATGCGGGAAGCCTTTCGGCCGTTCGCTCCGGCCGTGACTGTCGGTGAAGCGTCGCGCTGGTTCGACCTGCCCCCCGGCACTGAGCTGCCCTACATGATCGTAACGGCCGATGTGCGAAAAGAATACCGCAATCAACTGCCGGCTATAACCCATGTCGACGGTTCGGCGCGTGTGCAAACCGTCTCCCATGAAGACAATCGTGCCTTTCACACACTGCTGGAAGCGGTTGGGAGAAAGACCGGGCGCGAGATGGTACTCAACACCAGTTTTAATGTTAAGGGTCAGCCCATAGTCAATACCCCGGAACAGGCATTGGAGACATTCCTTCGTTGCGGTATTGATTGCCTTTTCCTTGAGAACTCGCTGGTGTGGCGAAAGCCTGAACATTCTCAGGACTACCTAGCACGCGGTTATGATCACGAGCCCGATCAAGCCCCATTCGAGCGCCTTCGGCACATCTGAAGTTCCACCTCAGGTGCAATAGCGAGTGGCATATGGCGACTGAACCCGCGAACTCGATATTGATGCCGACAGCTCCGGTCATCGAGCCGGCGTGGCGGTCTCCGGGTAACCCGATCAGACGAGTTCTCATAATCGCCTACAGCCACTATATCTTTGACGCTCGTGTTAAGCGGCATGCAGAAGCGTTGGCCGAGCGTGGTTACGCGGTCGAAGTGATCTGTTTGGCTGACCAGCATGAACCGCGCGAATCGGTGAGAATTGTCGGCATACCGGCTCTACGCTATCGTGGACACAGCCGCGCCGAGTACCTTCGTCAGTACATAAGATTTTTCGCTGAAGCCACTTACCTGGCCGCGAAGCTCCACCGGAGGCAGCGTTATGATGTTGTAATAGTCTGCTCAATGCCAGATGCCGCGATCGTGGCGGGCCTGATCCCAAAATTAGGCGGTAGCAAATTAGTACTCGACATGCACGATACGATGCCTGAACTGTACCACGACAAATTTCCGGGTACCTTCGGCGCAATTGGGGCTGCGGCTCTGAGACTGGAAGAACGGGTGAGCGCTCGCATGGCGGATCTAGTCTTCGCCGTCCATGATCTTCATGCGGCACGCCTGGAGTCGAATGGCATACCCCGCGCGAAAATTGTCGTTCTCGTCAACGCGCCGGATCCTCGCTTGTTCGACCCGCAGGACCCGCCTGGGCAGAACAACTTTGATGATTTCACCGTCGTCACCCACGGCACCATTAACCGGCGCCTGGGCCTTGATACCGCGGTCGAAGCGATTAACCTTGTCCGCAATCAAATACCGAACATTAAGTTCCGCATTATCGGCCCCGGTGAACATCGAGAGAGCGTGCGAATCCGTGCGCACCGGCTTGATCTCGATAGCATAATCCAATTCGAGGACGGGGTGCCCTTGGAAACGTTGGCAAGAGCGTTGCGTGGAGCTTCGGTCGGCCTGGTGCCAAACGAAGCGACGGCAGCAACCGAATTAATGTTGCCGGTTAAGCTGCTTGAATACGTAAGCCTCGGGATTCCAGTAATTGCGTCAAGCCTGCGAACCATCCGTCATTATTTTCCGGATAATGCTATTTGCTATTTTCAACCCGCGAGCCCGCAGTCTCTAGCAGAGGGATTATTAAATCTGTTTTTGCATCCGGAAAAACGGCACGCTCTGACCGTTCGCGGCGCTGAGGCGCTTAAGGCTATATGCTGGGAGACGCAGCGGAACACTTTATGCGCGACGGTCCAATCGCTCATCACCGGTGAGCCATTTGGCTCGGTGGCCGCAGGTTAGCCGCGCTTCTTATGACTTACGCGAAGCAGCGGACGGCAGCCATCCACCGTCCGCCGCAGCCAATCAAGGTGCATTGGAATGAACCCAGCGCTGAGAGCTAAAACCACGCTTCTGATGCTCCTGCACGGGGAAAAGGCCGAGATCTTGAGCGAAGTGGCGAATCGCCTCTACTCTGATGACGCATCCTACATTCTTCGCCGCGACCTTGCACGTCCCCTCGCGCCGCGTCCCGTTGCGAAAATACCTGTTCGAGTCCGGCCGATGGAGCCTAGCGATTTACCTCGAATTATCGCAGAACGGCCGCGGCGACTGCCGGCAATTCGCGCAAATATACCAACTTGCTACGTCGCTACCACCGAGGACGGCTCGATCTGCTATATGCAGTGGCTAATCCAAGCAGATCAGCAGGATCGCTTGCGCCCATACTTCAAAGGAGAACTCGCCGGTTATGAGGGCGACACGGTGTTACTGGAGTTTGCTTATACGTTTGAGCGGTTTCGCAGCCGCGGCATCATGGCGGCCGCCATGGCCGAAATTGCGGAGCAGGGACTATCTGTGGGCGCGCGGTGGGCATTGACCTACGTCAAGCGCGATAACGTCGCCTCACTTAAGGGTTGTGCGAATGCTGGGTTTCGGCCGTATATGATTCGGACAGAAAGCTGGCGCGGCTTTCGCCTGCGCCAATCCTTCCGCACGCTCGAGCAAGGGACACTGTTTCCTTTCGAACGCGAATCGCCTGCTTACCGCAGAACTGCAAATTAGAGATCGTCGCGCTCGCCAGACAGACAGATCAACGGCGGGTGAGCTTATCCACCTCCGCGAGTTCGCCGCTGGTAAGTTTCCATGACGATGCCCTGACGTTGTCGGTTACCTGTTCGGGGCGAGTTGCGCCACAGATCACACTCGCAACCTGCGGCTGAGCTGCCAGCCAACTGACCGCCAATTCCAGCAGGCTATGGCCGCATTCGTTGACGAATTGCTCCAACCTTTGAAGGACTGCAAAATTCCCTTCTGTCAGAACCTGATCGGCAAGCCGTTGGGTCGTCGCGAGGCGGGTACCTTTTGGCGGCGGGTTATCGGGCCGATACTTACCGGTCAGAAAACCACTGGCCAGCGGGAAGAACGGCACGATCCCGACATTGAAGTGCCGGCAGGCAGGGATTAATTCGCGCTCGATACTGCGGTCGAGCAGATTGTACTGATTCTGCGCGCAGATGTAGGATGCCATGCCTCGTTCGCGAGAGATCCCGAGCGCGTCCGCAAGCTGCCAGCCAGCGTAATTACTGCACCCGATGTACCGCACCTTGCCCGAACACACCAATGCGTCGAACGCTTCCAAAGTTTCCTGCTCGGGCGTCGATGGGTCGGGGGTATGGATATAATAGAGGTCGAGGTAATCGGTATTCAGACGCTGTAAGCTTGCTTCGCACGACGCGATAATATGCCGCCGGGACCCTCCAATGTTGTAGGGACCCTCGCCCATCGCCATCCCGACCTTGCTGGCGAGCACAATATCGTGACGGCGATTACCGAGTATCTTGCCGAGCATTTCCTCTGACCGGCCGCGGCCACCATAGATATTTGCTTCGTCGAAAAAAGTGATGCCTTCATCGAGCGCCTTATGCACAACCGCGCGAGCTTGCTCGGCATCGATGCGCATTCCGAAGTTGTTGCAGCCTAGTCCCGCGAGCGAGACCTTCAGGCCAGAGTTGCCAAGATTGCGAAATTCCATTGCTTTTCACCGACCTATTTATGAGTACCTCTTTATGAGTACCTCGCGGACACTTGTTCCCTTCGGCTTCGCTCCGGGCTTCGGCCGGCTGGCTGAAGGCCCTACGCCTTACCGAGCTGATGGACATCGCCATCTTAAAGCATCCGGCACACGGCAGATGCAAGCACCATAAAGGAACTCAGCCAGTTCGAGCTTCGCGCCTTGGCCGGCGTTTGACAGCCGGCGCGGATTCCTGCGAAACCAACCGTTAACGGATGCGCTGCGGCGCCGGCTCAACTTTGAACCGGTAGAGACAGTGGAGGCAATCGCGCCAGCACGCTCGATTGGGTCGCACTCCAGCTAAACCGGCCGTCAGCGCGCAGCCTGAGGGCCGCGGCCATAGCGTGCCCTCAGGGTTGCCGGCTGGAAACGAGTTCTGTGAGATGCGCATAAATAGGTAGTGAAAAATGGACTTCAAATTCAGCCAGGAAGACGAAGCTTTTCGCCAGGAATTCAAGCGATGGCTTGAAGGTAACCTGCCGCGCGATTGGCGCGACGACGGCGAGTTGCACGACCCGGATACCCAGGAAGAATTCGAGCGGCGCCGCTCATGGCATCGTACGCTGTATGATGGCGGGTGGATGTGTATCCATTGGCCCAAGGAATATGGCGGACGTGGCGCCACGCTCATTCAACAATACGTCTACCAGCAGGAACTTGAACGCGTTAAGGCGCCGCCAACTGTTAATTTTCAGGGCATCGCGCGGGTCGGGCCCACCCTGATGCAGTGGGGCACACCCGAACAGAAAAAACGTTACATTCCAAAAATTCCATCGGCCGAGGAAATTTGGTGTCAGGGTCTATCCGAACCCAATCACGGTTCAGACCTGGCCGCGGTTGAAACTCGCGCCGTTGACAATGGCGATCACTTCGTGGTGAACGGCAGCAAGGTCTGGACTTCCAATGCTCATCATGCGGACTTTTCCACGCTGCTCTGCCGCACTGATCCAAGCCTGCCAAAACACAAAGGCTTGAGCTATTTGCTGGTCGACATGAAAAGTTCCGGGATCACGGTGCGCCCCTTAGTGCAAATTACCGGCGAGCGCGCCTTTAACCAGGTCTTTTACGAAGACGTCCAAGTGCCCAAGTCCAACCTGGTCGGGCAGAAAAACCAGGGCTGGATGGTCGCGATGACCAATATGATGTTCGAGCGTACAATTCACGGCGGCCGCACCGACATGATGTTTGAAGTGCGACAGCTTGTCGAACTGGCGAAACAAGTGGAGCGCAACGGCCGGTCTGCATGGGACGACGAATATGTGCGCCAGCGCGTCGCCCGGTTCGCGTGCGAGGCCGAGGGATTGAAGTACACCAGCTTCCGCCAATTGACGCGCCAGTTGAAAGGTTTGCCGCCGGGCCCCGAGGGCTCGATCATGAAACTCGGCACTAGCGACCTGAACCTGCGGCTCCAGATGTTTGCCATGGAGTTGCTTGGACCATATAGCCAATTCGAATACCGCGCACCGGCGGCGATTGATCATGGTAAATGGTCGCATCGAATGCTTGCCGCCAGGCGCGGAACGATCGCGGCCGGGACCAACGAGATTCAGCACAATATCATCGGTGAGCGCGTACTTGGTCTGGCGAAGGGATGAGAGCAGTAGGTGGTCAGCGCTTAGCATTAGCCACACAACGATGCTTCGGTGACATGATAGCCCCTCTCCGACACAGGCCGAATGCTCGGCGCCGGCCACTCCAGGCCTGGGTACACACATGAGCAAGCTAGAAGAATACCGCGACAAATATCAGTACATCAAAATGGAGCGGACTGACGGGATTCTCCAGATGACTTTCCATAGCAAGGGGAAAGAGTTGCTATGGGGCGGGCGTCCGCATGAGGAAGCGTCTTATGCTTTTTACGAAGTAGCTCGTGATCGCGAAAACCGAGCAGTGATCATCACCGGAACCGGCGACAGCTTCTGCGCCGACATTATCTGGGGGCGTACTACTGAAAATGCCCGGGCAGTGACCAAGGCGCGGCCGCTGGCGTCCGATCATACTTTGTCGGACGCCTATTACCTGATCATGAACCACTTGAATATTGCCGTTCCCACCATCGCCGCGGTCAATGGCCCCGCGCTTATCCACTCGGAATTAGCGTTGCTCTGTGACATCGTACTGGCCGCGGAGAATGCAGTATTTCAAGACCTACCGCACTTTCCCAATGGCCTCGTGCCGGGCGACGGGGTACATGCCATATATCCATTACTGCTGGGGATAAATCGCGCTCGATATTTCCTGTACACCGGCCAGAAAATCCCAGCCCGCGAGGCTCGGGAGATGGGTCTGGTGGCGGAGGTATTGCCGTCCGAACAACTGCTGCCACGCGCATGGGAATTGGCCCGTCAGATAGCTCAGAAGCCGCCGTTAACGATTCGTTATGCCCGGGCGCTGCTCACCCGGGAACTGAAGCGGCTGATGGTTGATAATCTCGAGCTCGGCCTGGCGCTGGAAGGGCTGGGAACTTCGGAATACTGGCCGACCGCCAACCTGAAGAAGTAGGTACAACGGAAAAACCACCTGAGGTCATAAACGTGAGCAAATTCGAAGAGTACTCGACCAGATACAAGAACATAAAGATGGAACGGCAGGACGGTATCCTGCTGATGACGCTGCATCGAAATAATGGCGCAGTAGTCTGGGATTTCGAATCGCATCACGAAACCGCTCAGGCCTTGGGCGATATCGCGCTTGACCGCACCAACCGTGCGGTGATCGTCACCGGCACTGGCGATGAGTTTATCGCCCGCCACGCATTCGGTGATGCTGACAAGATTCCAGCCGCCATTTGGGACGAGGTGATGAGCGACGCCCGGCGGCTGATCATGAACCATCTCGATATTGAGGTTCCGATAATCGCCGCGGTCAATGGTCCCGCGTTGATCCATGCGGAGTTGGCGCTGCTTTGTGATGTGGTACTCGCCGCTCCCACCGCCGAGTTCCAGGATCTACCGCATTTCCCCAGCGGCCTGGTTCCCGGCGACGGTGTCCATGTGGTTTTTCCCTTGCTCTTAGGGTTTAACCGCGGGCGTTATTTTCTGCTCACCGGCGAAAAGATTCCGGCTGACGAGGCCAAGGCCTTGGGGTTGGTCGGCGAGGTGCTGCCGCGAGAGAAGTTACTACCACGCGCCTGGGAAATCGCCCGCGCGATTGTTTCAAAACCTCCACTCACCGTCCGCTACGCCCGGCACGTTCTGACGCGAGAATTGAAGCGGCTGATGGTCGACAATCTCAGCCTGGGCCTGGCTTTGGAGGGTCTCGGCGCCGGTGAATATTTCATCAAGGATAAATGAGGCCCAAAAATCGCCACGGAGCTGACGACGAGCTATCTGCGTTCTTACCCAGGCTCCGGCTGCGTACAGTGAGCTCGGTGCCGCCGTGGTTGCGGCATTCAAATGATTTTGTTGAGCGGATACTCAATTATGCCGACAGCGCCTGCCTCCAACAGCTTCGGGAATAGTTCACGCACCGTCAGCTCATCGATTACGGTATCGATCGCGAACCATTCCTTGCCACGCAGATTGGGCGAGGCGTACAGCGGCGCGACAGTGGGCGCAGTGATTGACGGCAGTAAGGCAATCACGCTGTCGAGCTTGTCGCGTGGCACATTCATCTTGATACCGACCCGGTTCTCAGCATCGAGCGCGCCTTTGACCAGCACTGCGATTTGACGGATTTTTGCTTGCTTCCATTGGTCCGTCCAGGAATGCTGGTTCGCCACCAGCACCGGGCTGGAAGTGAGCAATTCTTCCACAATGCGCAGACCGTTAGCGCGTAACGATGAACCGGTCTCGGTGACCTCGACCACCGCATCGACGAGGCCATCGGCCGCTTTTGCTTCGGTCACTCCCCACGAAAATTCAACGTCCACTTTAACCTGCCGCTCGGCAAAGATCCGCCTGGTAAAGGCGACCATTTCGGTGGCGACGCGCTTGCCCTCAAGGTCTTCGAGCCGCCGAACTGGCGAAAGCTCGGGCACACACAGCACCCATCGAGTAGGCTGCAACGATGTTTTCGAATAGATGAAGCTCTCAACTTCGATCACGTCGGCACCGTTCTCCACGATCCAGTCGCTGCCAGTAATTCCAGCATCGAGGGTGCCGTCGGCTATATAGCGCGGCATTTCCTGGGGACGTAGCAGCCGGCAGCTGAGAAAGGAGTCGTCGACGCGTGGAATGTAAGAGCGGTCGCCCACGGAGATCCGCCATCCCGACTTGCGCATCAACTCAAGAGTTTGAGCTTCGAGGCTGCCCTTGGGAAGGCCAAATTTCAAGAGCTTCTTGTCTGCCGTCATTTATCCCGATACGACCGGCGAGCCGGCCTGCCGTCTTTGCAATGAATGGCCGCTGCAAAGCGCGTCGCGACAACTCTTACCTCGCGCCGGCCTTAGTTGAGTGGCCATAGGTGGAGCCGTACTTAACAGGATCCACCTTACGCGGGTCCGAGATGACCCAGCGATCGCCATCGGATACACGGAAGAAGCAGGATTCATAGCCCTCGTGGCAAGCGGCGCCGTCACCATCTTGGTCGACCCGCAGCAGAATCGTATCTGCGTCGCAGTCCACGCGAATCTCGCGTACGGTCTGAAAATTGCCTGACTCTTCACCCTTAAGCCAAAGTCTATCTCGCGACCGCGAGAAGTAGCACGCCCGGCCGGTCTTGACGGTTTCGGCGAAAGCTTCGCGATTCATATAAGCGACCATCAGCACCCGTCCGCTACGGTAATCCTGGGTCACGACCGGCACCACGCCGCCCGCTTTGTCGAAATCTATTTCCAGCGCTTTCTCGGTCATTCAGCGGTCCCCCGATTTAGCCAAAGTATTTTTTGGTGGCATTCTTGGTGCGGTGCTGCGCGTGTTTAGTGCAAACCGAGAGATGCTCTAGGCCCATGAGGATCGGCACCTTTCAGTATTCGGCAAAGGGCCGCTCTATTCAATCCAGGGCTATCTTCGGTCGTGTCTCAGTGCGAATTGAATTTTTTCCAACGGTGGGAAGCCGAAATCGGCGAGCCCATATGGTTTAGGCAGGCTGTTCACAGCGAATGTATCGCAAGTAGCCAACGACCCGGTAGCCTTCATTAGGCCCGCGATCCTTCGGATGATTGATTCCGTCGAATACGGGCACTTCGCCAAAGTCAAACGGGCTCACGCCCTTCAAGCACGCTGCGTTGATGCCATATTGATTGGGGTTCGAGCGTCGCCGGTGATGTGTGTAGATGCCGCATTTGGAGCAGAAATAGTGTTCCGCCACACCGGTGTTGAATTGATAAAGGGTCAATGCATCTTCACCGGACTGGAACGAGATGTCTCTTCGCTCGGCAGACACCGCCACGGCACCTCTCATCCTACAATAGGAACATGTACAACGGCGGGGGTTGCTAAGACCATCCAATAACTTAACCCTGAAACGCACCGTCCTGCAGTGGCATGCAGCCTCCATTTCGTTACATTCGCTCACCTGCATTTTGCCCTGCGTTATCTCTCGACGCCCTGGACTAAACGGACCGTGCGCAGACGGAAAGGTCCGCAACGGAACTGACCGCCGATATTCCAAATTAGAACACTACCCTATCTTTGACCAGCGGTCACGCTGGGCCGCGGTTTTCCAAAATCGCCCGATGAAGGTAGATTGAAGCATCTATGAAATACCGGACGGCGCGGCCGCGGCCGCCGTTGCGGGCCGCGCTGCGAGACGGTGCCCCCGCAATCTCTGGCAAACGGGGGAAAGCCGCAGCGCTTCCTGCCGCTTTTTCCTTTCTCTTGACTTGCGCGGCGTTGGTCGGCGCCTGCCGTCATCCGCTACCTGCCCAGCCCGCTCCGCAGGTAACAATCGAGCCCCTCAGCTTCCAGATTTCTTCAGGCGAAGACCATTATCAAATCGAAGGTTACTTTGCGCATAGCGCGGAGCCAGGCAAAATGCCCGCGCTGCTGGTGTTGAACGGTGAAGGCGGCGACGCTCACCAGTGTATCGTTCACATGATTAAGTTTGCCGTTTTACGGATTAGGCTCGCGTGCATCAGCCTTCCCAGTTATGGCAACTCTTCCGGCCCTGGCCGTTTCGTCGGCCCACAATCAGTCGAAGCCGCTCGTCGGGGGCTCGATCTCGTGGCAGCCCGCGCCGACGTCGATCCGTCGCATCTGGCAATCTGGGGCATTGCCGACGGTGCAGTCGCGGCTGGTTTGCTGATGGATTCTGATCGGCGCGCCCATGCGGTGATTCTGCAATCAGGCGCTTACGATTTGCTGAAACTGTGGCCGGGCGCGCCAATTGGCACCAAGCTTTCCATACTGCGCCAGGTGTGGCCGAGCAAGCGGGTCCTCCAAGAGCGCAGCGTTATCGAAAATATGCCCAGTAAACTCGACTGCAACGTCCTTATTTTGCATGGAGAGCAAGACCGCAAAACTCCCGTGAATCAAGCAGAGCAGTTGGCCCGTGCCCTGCGCCAGCATGGCGCTCATGTCGAGACGCATTTTTTTGCGGACGGAGCGCATCGCCTTGGCAAGGTGGTCGATCAGCCGCTGCGGGATTTTCTACGAGCCAATCTCGCGCTTCCACCCTCCGACGAGGACCCGTGAAGGAAATGCCGAAACAGTCGGGTAGTTACAGGCGCTGGCCGCCGGGGTGGATTGCTTCGACTCCATTCATATACGGGCGCAACACGTTAGGAATCACCACGCTGCCATCGGCTTGTTGATAATTTTCGATCACAGCGATCAGAGTTCGTGGCAAGCCCAGGCCGGAGCCGTTAAGCGCATGCACGAGTTCTGTTTTACCGCCCTTTTGTGGCCGATAGCGGATGTTAGCGCGCCGCATCTGAAAGTCCGTGCAGTTCGAGCATGAACTGACTTCGAGCCATTCGCCAAGTCCAGGCGCCCACATCTCAATATCGTAGGTTGCGGCGCTCGCAAAGCTCAGATCCGCGGTGCATAGCTGCACCACACGGAACGGTATTTCGAGCCGGCGGCAAACCTCGCACGCGTTCTCGACCAGCGATTGTAATTCGTCGTCGGATGTCTCCGGCCGCACCAGCTTGACCATTTCGACTTTGTCGAACTGATGACCGCGCTTGATCCCGCGGACATCGCGTCCCGCCGACATCCGTTCACGCCGGAAGCAAGGGGTATGGGCAGTTAGATAAATCGGCAACCGCTCCGCTTCGAGAATCTCACCGCGATACATGCTGGTGAGTGGTACTTCGGCGGTTGGAATAAACCAGAAGTCATCCTCAACGTCGTGATACATCGTATCGGCGTTCTTCGGCAGATGGCCGGTGCTGGTAGCAGTCTCAGCCGTAACCATCAGCGGCGGCCTAACTTCAAGATAGGCCTGCTCCCGTGTTTTCAGATCGAGCATAAAGGTAATCAGCGCCCGCTCCAGTTGTGCACCGAGTCCTGCCAGCAAATAGAAACGGGTCCCCGAAAGTTTCACGCCGCGCTCGAAATCGATAATCCCGAGCTTTTCGCCGAGGTGCCAGTGAGGCAATGGATTAAAGCCGAGCGTCGCCGGCTCCCCTTCCTGGCGGACTATTCGATTGTCAGCTTCGCTGGTTCCAACCGGTACATAAGGCCGCGGGATGTTCCGGATAGCGAGCATCAGTTCCGAGAGGCGCTGCTCGATCTCGGCCAGGGTCCGCTCTCGGCTAGTGATGCGGTCGCCAAGTTCGCGCATCTCTGTGCGCTTGGTTTCGCGCACTTCGGGCGCCATCCGGCCCAGCTCTTTTGACTCGCGAGTGCGGCGCGCACGCATCTCATCGAGCTCAAACTGCAAGCGCCGGCGCTCGGCATCGCATGCGACGACCGCATCAATTTCGCCCGCATCAACCCCAGCCTTGGCGAGCTGGTCCTTGACGACATCGGTGCGTTCGCGAATCAGCCTGATATCAATCATTCTTTTACCGGCCCAGAATGCGATGGTGCGGTTACAGCTACGTGACTCGGCGCATCGTGACCCAATAATCGTTCTCAAAATTTAATTCAGAACGCATCCTTGATCAGCTCCAGCCGGCCAAAGCGGCCAGCGCCGCTCAGCGCAACCACATCGAAGCGCGCCGGCAAATCAGGTACTCCGCGCCACTCGGCGAATGCGCGGGCGGCGCGCCTGATGCGTTCGCGTTTATCGAAGTCCACAGCTTCGGCGGGTGTGCCGAAGCCAGACCCAGCCCGGAATTTGACTTCAACGAACACCAGAGTGCTACCGTCCAGCGCCACCAGGTCGATCTCAGCACCGGCAGCGCGGTAGTTTCGAGCCAGTATCAGGTACCCACTTCGCTTCAGGTGACGCGCGGCAACCTGCTCACCGCGGCGGCCAGCGGGGACCCGCTGGCGCCATGGCATCTCATCATACCAGCGGTCGAATATCGCACCAACGTATACGTAGGGAGCCCGAATGATTCGTCTTATCCGGTATGGCATTCGTCAACCACAACTGAGCTTCCAGCCGATCTTAAACCTGAAGCGCTACCGCGGGGGCCTGAAGCGCTACCGCTCTCGTCTGCATGTTCGGATGGGTTCCTGACTCGGTCGCCGTCTGATGCTAAATTACCTTCCGATGGATGAAAAGAGGATTACCATAGACCAGGTACGCCATGTCGCAAGGCTGGCTCGGCTGGAACTCAGCGCCGACGAGGAACAAAGTCTCCAGTCCGACCTGAGCGCGATTCTCGCCTACGTCGACAAGCTCAACCAGCTTAACACCGATGAGGTGGAGCCGACCGCGCAGGTCGGCGAGCCGGGGACCCTAATGCGCGACGACGAAATAACCAACCAGCCAGCGCCGGAAGAGATGCTCGCGAACGCGCCTGCACGCTCGCGCAATTTCTTTAAAGTGCCGAAGATTATCGAGTAATTAATCGGGATTCATTCCCATCTTCACCGGGCCTGCGAATCGCTCCCCGTAGATCATTCGATTTCGTGCGTCGCGGCGCTCCCGACTTCGCTCCTACTGACAAACACGGCGCTTCCTTCGAGGAGCCTGCCTGAAACCTTCTACCGTTGCGGCGTAATTTCGGAAAGAATCCGCGCGAGTGGGCTGCCCGAGCGATCGAGTCCGGCATAACTGAGACGCTCCAGGTATTCGCGCGCGACGAGCCGTAGGAATTTGACAACCGCCGCGCACCCCGCCTTTAACTGGCTGTGTTCAATGCCGCCCCCGCAGATGATGATAAGCGGTTCGATCAACTCGGGACTGCCGAGGAGCGCGAGCATCACGTGCTCGGCGCTTTCCAGGTAGGCCCTGAGCGCGAGCCTCTGATCAGGCTGATGCTCCAAATGATAGCGCAGCGCGCCTGTTCCATAACTAACATGACGCGCGGCGTCTTGCATTGCGTAGCGCATTATCGTGCGATCAGCGTGGCTCGGTGCGAAGGCGGCCACCTGGCGGTAAACCGCCAAGGTGAACCCGCCGAGTATCAGATTGATGCAAAGCGAACCCTGCGGATAGCTGTCCGCCCATAGCCATTCCTTGAGGCCCTGTTCGGCCGATACGCTGGCGCGGCCCAATCCAGCGCCCCCATACAGCGCTCGCTTGCGAAAGGCTTCAAGCAGCCGCGCGTCATCCAACATCTGGGCGCACATGAAACTCTTCAGCTCGATGAATTCCTGATTGATCAACGCGACCCATCGCGACGGGAAATCCATCGCGACCAGGGCGCATTCCTGCGCGAACGTGTACATTTGCGAACACGCAGTTTCAAGTTCCGCCGCAAGTGGACGGGCGTCTAACTCCGTCCACGGAACGTCGACCGCCGGGACCCATCGGCGCGCCTTGCTTTCCTCGTATAGAGCGGTGACGTTGTGCGACCATACGTCAGACTTGCGATTCACGAGATAGCCCATGTCGGGCAGCTTGCCGGCTTTCTCGCTGCCGCGCGCCACCATGGATTGTTCGTCGCGCACAAACTCTGGAATCGAGCTGTAGCCGTAACTGCCGAGGTCAAGATCCTCGTAGGTAAGACCACGGCGCTGATCCTTTGGCTGGACTCTGATTTTCTCGGTGTGAGCGTTAAACCAGTGCAGGGTCAGGTTGCCCTGCATCACCGCATTCATCGCATCGAGAACTGCCTGGTCCTCGGTGTAGTCCTTGTCAGCATAGAAGGCCACGGCAACTACTATCCTCCCCGGCCAACTAAAACTTGATGCCGGCTTCAGCCGCGGCTGCTTTGCCCATTTCGAACATCGCGAACAGTTTGGAGCGGTCAATACTTTTGCGTTCCGGCATACCGCATTTATCCAGCCGTTCGAAATGCTCCTGCATCTGCTTGAGCTGAAAGGCCGTAGTCACGCGCACACCCTGTGCGATGTTCTCAGGCTTGAGGCCGCCGCCTGCCAGGATAATAAATGCTTCGGTTAGCTCTGTGGCAGCGCCCCCGGCAAAGGAGATATTTTCGGCCTCATCAAGATGACTGTGCAGAATCTCGCGTTTTTGAGGATAATGCTCCAACACCCATTTGAAGTGTTGCATGCCATAGCCGACATGGCGTGCTTCGTCCTGCATGACGAGCCGGAAGATTTTCTTGTCCACGTCGGTAGGGGAAAGATACTCGCTGAAGCGGAACAGCGTGAGCACGTTGCCCTCGGCGACCAGATGCAGCGCGACTGACATTTCGCTGAAGGAATCAGCGTCGCGCAGATGCTTTAGCGCCATCTCATTCATCGGACTGGCCTGCATCAGACCGTAGCCAGTCGTCAGCGCGCGCTTGCGAAAGACTTCAGTATGGCGCGCTTCATCCATTGCCTGCGCCGCAATGAAAGCCTTGACCTCGATGAAGTCCGGATTCAGCCGCGGCAACCACATCGCCGGCGTATCCGTTGCAATCATCTCGACTTCGGTGAGGAAGGTCATCAACTGAGCAAGCGCTTTGCCAGTGGCCTCGGGCAGTTCAGCGCCTTCGAGATGGTTCCAGGGGATATCTGTGGTCGCGTTCCACTGACGAGTCACCGCCTCTTCGTAGTAGCCGTCGGTGTTGTGCGCCCACAATTCGCTCTTTCGCGACACCCAGGGCTGAGCGTCAGGCATCCCGGGCGGAATTTCGGCGCCGCGCGGCGCATAGCAGCGATTGCTGCGAACTTTTTCCGGAATAGCTTCGACCCCATAGCTGCCGAGGCTGATGTCGCGGTAGACAAGGCCGCGCCGCGGATTTTCCGCATGCGGCTTAACCTTCTCAGTACTGGACTTCATCCACGAAAGGTCGAGTTCGCCGGTGCGGATCGTGTACAGCCATTTGTCCAGGAATGCCCGATCTTCGAAAAAATTGTTTGTGGATAGATAACTCATCGCGGGCCTCTGTGGGTCAAAAAGCAACCTCAACCCTGCTGCTCAGATCAAAAAATTCCTGGATCGACTCCATGAACCTGTAGAGTTTGTCATGGCCTTCAGGATCGGCATAGCTAATCTTTAGCGCTTCGCCGAAATGAGCCAACGTGTTCAGATCGTGTGCGGTGTCGGCTTCACCGGAGCGCTTGATATTTTCGATCATCTCGCGCCAGACAGCGAGATCACCTTCAATTGCAAAATCGAGATTAGCGAGATCAAGCTCGGCTACCTCATGCACATTCTTTAGTTCGAAGACTTCGAAGGCGAGCACAAAATTGCGCGAAGCTCCGTTGTGGGCGACGCCGATGCCGAAGGTGGTGTCGATGAAGCCCAGACGCCTGAACCTCGCCTGGTCGGCGGCCATCTGGTCTTTGAGAGCGTTGAAATAATCAATCGACGGAAACTTGACCGCCATTATTCGGTTTTCCCTTTTGATAGCCTTAATGATGTTTAGCCACGTATCGACATCGCTGTCAAACGTCTTTTATTCCGAGCAGCGGCCTAAGTACGCAACGAGCCATAGCTATCCCCACTTGACGACATCGCCGTCATTTATCATGAGAAATGACGATCGAATCGTCAGCGATCTAATGGTGATTTACGTTGTGCTTCGAGGCCGATTTCGTGCCCTGCGACCATACCCGATCGCGGTCAAGGCGACAAAAAGCGTCGGAAGTTTGAGTCACTCCTCGCTCTGACCGAGGAGCGAAAGTTCAGATCGCTTGTATGTGTGTGGCTGGAAGCCCGCGCCCGCAAGGTTGGAGCGGTTGACGATCGTTCCATGCAGCGAATTCTTAATGGCGTTATGGGAGGGCCATGTCTCCAATCCAGCCTTACCGTAGCTCTTTTGATGTAGGCGCCTTAACTATCGTAGTTCATGCTGATCGGAGTCCCCCTAACAGCGCATGAAACCGATCGCGGATTGCATTCGAGCGCTTGCGCTAGGTGGCAGCGGCGCGCAATGTTGGCGACACACGGCTTCAGGGAGCAAGGCCTATTGTGAAGTGCCGGTAATCGGCTTCTAATCGCTATTGCGATAGGTTTCGTACTGCGGACTGTCGGCTCCCTCGACTATAGCCATCTTCTTTCTTGGTGGCGCATTTTTGTTGTCCTGGTTTTGGCGCGGGATTTCCTGGCAACCGACACGGATCCACCGAGCAGGCAATGACCGGATTCTTCGCGCGCCAGCCAGGCGCGAGAATGACGGAAATATGTTTGTGCCTCCCCGCCATACTATGCGCTGCTTTAAGAACCACGCACTGCGGAACCGCGCTCCTGGGGAGAGAGCCGGGGTGCGGCACCCCGGCTTTATCTGGATCGGTTCACGCTTACCAGCTCATTCGTTCGCTCAGCAGCTCAATTTACGTGGTAAAGGTTAGCCACATTGCCACCCGTGATTTTATCTCGCGCACTCTGGTCCACTGTTCCGGTCCAGCTTTCGATGAATTCGCGCGAACGCGGCCACGGCGAATCAGTATGGGGATAATCCGACGACCACATCAACTTGTCTGGGCTGTATTCGGCAGCAGTGAAGCCAACGTTCTTGGTCTCGAACTGGAAAGTCGCCCATACCTGACGCCGCATGTATTCACTGGGCATCAGCTTCAGATTAACGCCCTCAAAGTGGCGCAACCGGTCGTAAGCATGATCGAGCCGATAGCAGAAATGGGGCAACCACGAGATGTCGTTTTCCGCCGATACGAACTTCAGCCCGGGGAAGCGCTCGAGCACGCCGCCCAGCACCAGTTCCGCAAAGGAGAGCTGGATAGTATGTGGCAGCGACATATACCCGCGCAGGATGTTCTGGAAGGTAACGCCGCTTCCGCGCCGGCCGGTCAGGATATGAAGCGAAAGTGGCATACCCAGTTCCTGTGCGGCCGCCCAAAACGGATCATAGTCACGATGGCCATACGGCTTATCCTCGGGCGGTGCTCCCCAGATAAGGACGCCGCGTAAACCCAGCTTGGCGCAGCGCTGGAGTTCAGCCACTCCCGCCGGAATATCCTCCAGTTCCACGGTCCCAAGGCCTAACAAACGATTGGGATTGTAGCTGCAGTATTCCGCAGCGTAGTCGTTGAAGGCGTGAAAGCACGCAGATCTTAGTTCCCCATCGTTAAGCCCGAACAGCAGCATTCCCATCGAGGTGTAGAGCGCTTCAGCACTGACCCCGTCGCGGTCCTGCTCCTTGAGCCGCTCAGCCGGATCCCACACGCTCTTGGGAGCGGCATCGAAGCCTCGTTTCGAATGTTCGGGCAGTTCCTCGGCGGTCTTGCCGGAGCCGAAGAATCCGGCCACCGGAATTGGGGTTATATTTTCGCAGACGAAGTATTCGCCGTCTCTGCCGTTGACGGTTTTCCTTTCGGTATGCGGAGCCCGATCACGGAATTTGCGCTCCAGGCGCTCGCTCCACATCGACGGCGGCTCAACGAAATGGGAATCGGCCGAGATGATCTTTGTCGCCATTGCCTTGTCCCTCTGTTAAGGCGGCGCGCGGATCAGTCTGCGCAACAGACGCTCGCTAAAACGCGTGCCACGTGAACGGTTGCGGCCAACAACCAGCGGCTTGCATTCAACGCTGGGTCTGCGGAGGTGCCCTGCTCGGGTAACGCGGACTTCCGAGGCATCCTATGAATGCTCCGAGTTCCATCGCCTCCTAAGAGCGTATCCTAGCGCTATGCAATGCTGACCGCCAAACCGGCCGAACCAACAACAGCTTGACGTGCAAAGCGCTGCGCCCTGCTGTGCGCTCTCGACGAATTCTCACAGAAGCGGTATGTGGACGGTTACGGGTACAAAGAGAGGCCACGGCCTGCGCGAGTTTAAACGCGAGGCGCCGGACAAATCGCTGGTAAAGACATGCATGCTCGATGGTGCTCCGCAGCGGCATTCCTCTCGATGCTGCGCGCGTTTCTGGAACAGCCGGCAATCATCATCTGCGAACCTCTTCTCCGAGGGTAGACAGGATTAATCGTTCGCGACCAATTGAGGGAAGTTATGAGCATGAGCAATGAACAATTGGCAACCCGCTTTGTTGAGATATTGGCCGAGAGAGCCACCCGCAACGGCCTGACGGTGCCGCGATGGACTACCTTGCCCGCGAATTGGCGGCGCATCTGGATTGAAACCGTCCCGGCCTTTCTGGAGGAGTTGGGCTATCAAGCCATCGCAGGCGGCCGTTTCGATGAGCGCGACGAGGACGAACAGATACGCGTCTTTTGCGAAGGGCTGACCGCCCGCCAACGGCTCAAGACTTATCGGCAGCTCTACGCCCTGGGTTGCCGGATAGACGGGATCGCGCGCGCGATCGACAGACTCAGCACACCGCGCCGCTAATCGCCTGAGCGACCAGGCGTGGGAAAATCGCGGGACGAGCCGCTCGCCAATGAAGGTCATGCTGGTAAGGGCGGCTCTTTAGCTGCCCGTTGGACCAGCGAAACTCAGCCTCCTGGCGGGCATTATCACTGGGACGAGATTATGCCGATTGAACAAGTAGCTGCGAGCCTTGAACGAATCGTCGCGGCCGACCGCGAGGTCGAGTGGCTGGGAGCCGGCTATGGGGGTGTTGATGAGCGCGGGCGTCTCACCGGGGTCGCGGAGGGCCCCGTCTGGTGGCAGGCCGGTGGATGGTGGAAAGACGGCGGTTACCTGCTGTTCAGCGATATTGCCGCCGACCGGCGGCTTCGATGGACTCCCGGCAAGGGGGTGACGATCGATAAAGAGGGAACCAACAATGCCAACGGTCTCACCCGCGACCGCTTGGGCCGCCTGGTCGCTTGCGAGCACGGGGCGCGGCGGGTCACGCGCCAGGAACTGGACGGCAGTGCTACCGTAGTTGCTAACAACTATCATGGCCGGCGCCTGAATCGCCCCAACGATGTAGTAGTCAAATCGGATGGCGCGATCTACTTCACTGACCCGAACACGCGGGGCGTGACCGAATTGGATTTTGCCGGTGTTTATCGGGTCTCACCCGACCTGGGGGAAATCAACCTGCTGGTGCGCGATTTCATAGTGCCGAATGGCTTGGCTTTCTCTCCAGATGAAAAAACTCTCTACGTTAATGATTCGCGGCGCCGTCATATCCGCGCTTTCAACCTCGACTCAACCTGGCAGTCGGGCTTGCCGGATGCGGCATCGGATCGTGTTTTCTGCGACTTGAGCGGCTCCAGACGAGGTGTTCCCGACGGCATGAAAGTGGATATTCAGGGAAATGTATATTGCACCGGGCCTGGTGGCGTCTGGATCATCAACGCCGCGGGCGAGCATCTCGGGACAATCCTTTTGGGCGGCCGCGTCGCGACCAACCTGGCCTTCGGCGGCGATGACTGGACGACAATGTTTATTACTACGTACAACGAACTCGGCCGCATTCAGATGAATATTCCCGGTGTTCCCGTCCCCCGGGGAGAACTCTGAACGGAATCGCATTATCGAAGGGCGGCGCAAAGACCACTCTTTTCCAAGGGCTCCTTCAGAATATTTGGCGCCGCGATGTTGTCGCCCACGACCTTGTATTTCCGTGAGCCAGCAACAGCTCTGGTTGGGAGCCGTGAGTGCGGATTCCACCGACACCGCGCCGCATCAACACCGTAGCCGGATAGTTCGTCCGCCCGACAATAGACCCTGGCCGTAGCAGTTGCGATCCGGCGCGCACGGCGATAATTGAGCTTCGTAATCGCAAGGGGCGTGCAAAATGGATCAGCTTCATAGCGAACGTGAACAACGCTTTATCGATCTGGCGGCGGAGTTGGCCGCTGAGTTTGCCGAACGCGCGCCACAGTACGATGAGAAAGCATCGTTCCCCTACGAAAACTACGCCCGGCTGCGCGAAAGCGGCTACAGCATCGCGACCATCCCGGAGGAGTTGGGCGGATCGGGGGCGACTATCCTCCAGCGCGTCAAAGCCCAGGAACGGCTGGCTGAGGGCTGCGGCGCCACCTCGCTAGCCATCAATATGCACTTCAACGCTCTTGGATTGCTGGTCGATATCTGGCGCAAGTTCAAGGACCCCAGAGTCGAAGCCACGCTCCGGCAGATCGCGGACGGGCGGTTGATTTGCGGCGGCTCGGCATCCGAGCCCGACAATGCGGTGCCGGTCCTCCGCCCACGGGCCATCGCACGGCGCGTCGACGGCGGCTGGACGGTGAGCGGGCGTAAAATTTTCGGCACCCAGTCGATCGCGCTCGACCTCTACTTCAGCGAAGCGACCTGGGTCGATGCACCGCAGGGAGAAAGCATCATCACCTTCGTCATTCCCCCGAAAGCAACCCCGGGCCTGGTGTTCAAGGACGACTGGCACACGATGGGGATGCGGGCCACTGCCTCGCGGAGCACTGAACTTAAAGATGCCTTTGTGCCGGATTCTGCGCTGATGCTGCAGCGGCCAACGTTCACGCGTGGTGGCGTGACTCTGCTATTTTTCCGGGCGGCATTCACGATCGGCGCACCCTACATCGGGATTGCACTGGCCGCGCGTAATTTCGTGGTCGACTTTATGCGCGAGCGGCCGCGGTTCCCGTTAAAAAAACCGATGAGTCATCTGCCGAGCGTTTACAACAAGGTAGGCGAGATGGACATGCTGATCGAGGGCGCCCGCGCGGCGATGTGGAAGGCCGCGGCCGAAGCCGACGTTGACGAACCCCAAAACTGGGCGGTCAAAAGTTGCGCCGCCCGCATGATTGCGATCGAGAACTCGACCCGGGTGGTGGACCTCGCCTTGCGCGCGGTCGGTGGTTCGTCGTATTTCAAACGGTTGCCCCTGGAGCGCTATTTTCGTGATGCGCGCGCCGGCCTTTATCATCCACCAGATAGCGATGAAACCCTCGAAATGTTAGGCCGCGCCGCCTTCGGCATTCCGCCCAGCGATGAAGATGCGTTATGGGCTTAAGCGTAAGGAGCAAAAATTATGGCGACGATTACTCTGTTGCGTGGATGGGATCGCATTCAGGCTGAGTTGGTGGACGACACTCACGCGCGCGACGCCAAAGGCCAGCTCTGGACGCGGCAGGAAGGACATAGTCCGGAGCGATGGGCGGTCGAGCGTCCGGACGGTAAATTAGAGCAAGTGGCCTCCCGCATCAAATAGGCTGCCAAGGCCGGACCAGTTCCGATCCCGGAGCCTGTGGTGGCGCGCCTGCGGGTCAGTGATCCCGCCGCCACCGATTGAAATGTCTCACCGCGAGCGAGAATTTCCAGCGTTCGTGGCGTGCGGCAGTTGGAAGGCGCTTAGACCGTTGCAAGCGGTAACAGTTAATGTTTGAAATAATCTGGATCAGGAGCCGGTTGCGATTGCGGCCAATCAGGCAACGGTGGTACTGGTCGATAACGTATCGCGCAGATTTGCAATTTCCGGTATTCGAGTCGCGGATTGAGCCGGCGGCTCCACTCAGCGCCAACAGGTGCTCTCCAGGAGGTGTCAATAGCCATGGCAACGCCCGAGGGGAAAGAACAGACCCTGCGCGTCGGGGATAGCAGTCTGACAGTAATTCAGGGAGGCAGCGGCCAGCCGGTGCTGGTACTACATGAAGAATTGGGCGACCCGGGATGGCTGCAGTGGCACACCGAACTCGCGCGCTCGCGCACTTTGATGATTCCGCAGCACCCCGGCTTCGGCAAATCGCCGCAGATAAAATGGATCAGGAATATTCGCGACCTGGCCTGCTTCTATTCGCGCCTTATCCGCGAGCAGGGTCTCACGCCAATTGACGTGATCGGCTTTTCGCTCGGCGGCTGGATCGCGGCTGAAATGGCGGTGAACGACGCGAAGCAGTTCCGGCACATGGTCCTGGTCGGTGCCACCGGTATCAAACCGCCGCAGGGAGAAATCGCCGACTTGTTCACGGTCACCGGCCGCTCCTACCTCAACTCCAGTGTCCAGGATCAAAAGGGCACTGCGGAGTTCGCCAAACTATATGGCGGCGAACATACGCCGGAGCAGTTCGAGGCCTGGGAGGACGCTAGGGCCGAAACCGCGCGCATCGCCTGGTCGCCTTACATGTTCAATCCCAGTCTGCCCCAGTTGCTGGAGGGAGTAGCAGGACTGCCGACCCTTTTGATTTGGGGACGTCAGGACCGCATCGTGCCGCTGAACGCGGGTGAGGTGTATCACAAATCGATCGCAGGGTCGGAGTTGATGGTGCTGGATCGCTGCGGTCATCGGCCGGAGATTGAGAAACAGGCCGAGTTCAGCCAACGCCTGCAACAATTTTTGGCCTGAGAAGGCCGAAGGAGGATTCGAGATGCATATAATGACCTTCTCCGAGCGCCCGTACTTTCACGTGCGCGAAGACGACATCATTTCCAACCAGAACAGCTACTTCGGCCTCGCCAATATGGGCGACACCGGCTTTGACCCGGCCAAGGGACACCAGCTCTATCACGAATATTTCGACGAGCGCATCTACGCCGAGGAGCTGGGTTTCGATGGAGTCATGCTCAATGAACATCATCAGACGCCGTTCTGTATGGGCTCGGTGATGGATGTTGAAGCCGCCGTTCTGGCCCGTATCACCAAGCGGGTGAAAATCGTGCTCTTGGGCAACCCCTTACCAGTGGCCGATCCCCTGCGCCTGGCCGAAGAGCTGGCGATGATCGATGTCATCTCCGGCGGCCGCCTGGTGCCGGGCTGGGTGCGCGGGGCGGGCAGCGAGTCGATCGCCAACAACGCCAATCCAGCCTTCAATCGTGAACGCTTCAACGAGGCCCACGATTTCGTCGTTAAAGCATGGACGACGCCCGGACCTTGGCGCTACGAGGGCGAGCACTATCACTATCGTTTCGTGAACCCTTGGATTCTGCCGATGCAGAAGCCGCGCCCGCAGATTTGGATCCCGGGCATCGTCAGTCCAGAGACGGTGATCTGGTGCGCGGAACATCGCTACCCGTACATCGCCTTGTGCACCAACATCGAACCGACCATCGAGATGTGCAATCTCTACGCCGACGTGGCCGAACGCAATGGTTATCAAGCGGGTCCCGAGAATTTCGGCTACCTGCAGTCGGTGGTAGTGGCTGAGACCGAGGAGAAAGCGCAGGAACTGGGCCGTGGCTTTGTCTACGGCGGCGGCTTCGGCTCGTTCGCCCGCCCCGAATGGATGTTCCCGCCGGGTTACAATTCCAAGGCCGCCACCAAGCGGCTGGCCAAGGCGATGACCGATCCGCGCACCGGCGCCGAGATCATTCGGTTTACCGAAGGTGAAATTGATGTTGCGGAAGTCAAGCGCAGCATCGCCACCCAGTATGTAAACTCGCAGGAGCAAGGGCTGATCATCGCCGGTACGCCGAAGACGGTGATCGCGAAAATCCGCTCACTGTTGGAGGTTCTGCGCCCCGGTATCTTCGGCGCCTGGTATCATCACGGGCCGATGAGCTACCAGGACCGCCGAACCGGCCTGCGGCTGTTCGGCCAGGAAGTGTTGCCGGCGATGCGAGAGATGGCGAAAGAACTGGATCTGCCGGGTCCGTTCGAGCAGATGCCCGGAATCCGTCCACTGCCGGCGTCCGGCAAGCGTGAACAGGTGGTAGGCCTCGGCGCATAAAAAGTTGCGGCAGATCTTATTCGGTCTATCTGCCGCAATCTGATCCGAGTACTCCTCCGAGCCGGGAGGGGGCGTGTCGCCGCCCTCTCCCGCTTCAAGATCGGGTTTGTAGTGACAGGCTTTTCCAGCCTGTTCGAATTCCCTGTTCAAGTCAGACAGCCGCACTTATCCGCTTATCGGATTGGTGCGCCGCAATCTGCGGTGATGTGCGGCTACCTGCGGTGGCGGTGCTCTCAAGAAACAACACGCCGACTAATTGGAAGCGCCCGATGAGAGAAAGGATGCGTTCTGGGTCTGTCATTCTCGCGCGTGTCGGGCGCACCGGAGAATCCCGGAAACAGCGAGGGCGAATTGCCTTCTCGGCGCGGGCTGGGCTGCCGGCGCAAATGCGAAAACGCGGGACGGCCGCTGCGGCCGCCCTGAACGAAGTGAAGGGTTCTCGGCGCGGCCATAGTTCCTTCGCTGCGCTCAGGACGGCAAGAGCCGCCTCGCGCACGGCAGCCACTCGCGCGGGGTCCATATATGACAGAAAGCGAGCGCGGTACCAAATCACGGCCTGATTCTCGCGGAGGCGTCAAGGTCTGTTTCTCAGATGCGGTGCCGGCGCCGCTCGGCGTAGCTGTTGACGCGGGTACCGCGGCTGTCGACGCGCACTGGGCAAAGATCCAATCCTGATTCATAAGTTGCTGAGTCCTGGAACTAGGCTGTTGGGTGCGTCGCCGCGACCGGTGATAATGTCACCCGTCACGAACAGACTTTTAGCTCGACTTCATTGCAGGGTTTATGGAAAACGAGTCCAGCAGCGCGGCTCGCAGCACTAAGGCCTCAGGCTCGCTCGCCGCGAGCCGTTACCGCGTCAGCTTTATCGCCAAAGATGCGCTCGATCTGCCGTCCTACCTGGGATCGACGTTGCGCGGCGCGTTTGGCCATGCCTTCCGCACGATCGCATGCCCGGCGCCGCATGGCGACTGCCCGCTCCCAAGCCAATGCCCTTATCATCTGATCTTCGAAACTTCGCCGCCGCCAGGCTCCGAGGTGCTGCGAACCCATGAAGAAATTCCACGCCCGTTTGTGATCGCGCCCGCGTTGACGCAGGCTGACACTAGGCGGAGCGTAGCGGAGCCGGTGAGCCGAAGCCCTGAGTCCGCCGAAGGGACGCTAGTGGAGCGAAGCGGAACGAGCAAAGGAGTCCGCGAGGTGCGTCCACCGGAAGAAGTGTGCCGAACGGCCCGCAAGGGCCTATTGGACGTGCGCACTATGGAATTGACAGGTCAGCCGGGCAGGCAACAATTCAACCCCGGCGATGAAGTCTCATTCGAGCTGATTCTCATCGGCCACGCCCAGGAGTTCTTTCCCTATTTCGTCGTCGCGCTACGCGAGGTGGATGGAATAGGACGGGGCCGGCGCACCGTCGAGTTGCAACGCATCGAAGCACTACCGGCAGTTAGCGACGAAGCACGTGTTGTCTACGATGCTGCCGATAATCTGGTCCGTGGCACCGCGGACAGCATCACACTCGAAGACTGCGCCACGCTCCCCTTGCCCCAACGTCCGCTGACGATCGAATTTCTCACCCAAACCCGCCTCAAGCACCAAGGCCGCTTCATCCGCCAACCAGTCTTCCAGGTGGTATTCCGCAGGCTGCTGGGGCGGCTGTCGTCGCTCGCCCGATTCCATTGCGGCGCGCCGATGGAGCTCGATTTCCGCGGCCTCATCGAGCAGGCAGCCTCGATCCGCCTGGTGCAGGACGACACCAGATGGACCCGATGGCAGCGCTACAGCTCACGCCAGGATCGCCGCATGGAATGGGAAGGGATTATCGGCCGCGCCATCTACGAGGGGGAGTTCGTGCCGTTCTGGAAATTCCTGAAGTTCGGCGAACTAGTCCAAGTCGGCCACGGCGCCACATTTGGTTTGGGGAAGTATCGAATCGGTGCGGCATAAGCAGGGGGCAGCGAGACAGTCGCGGATTGACGCGCCCGCCTTTTATGGCCATATAGTTTTAGTTATGGCCCGAACCTCCATCAAATCTACTTATGCGCTGGACGTGGACACGATTCGAAAACTCGATCGCGTGGCCGCCCGATGGCAGGTTTCGAAATCGGAAGTGCTGCGGCGCGCAATCGAGGCGGTGGCCCGCGAACAGGCGGAGGAGGCGCCATCGCCGGTGGAAGCGCTGGACCAACTGCAGAAGAGCCTCAAATTGACGGCGCATCGGGCCCGGAAATGGTCGCTGGAAGTGCGGCAACAGAGAGTGAAGAGCTCACGGCGGCGCGAATGGCGCAGACCATAATTCATCTCGATACCAGTTTTCTAATCCGGGCGATGGCCGCGAACTCCGCCGAGGACCGAGACTTGCGCGAATGGATCGCGGCCGGGGCCAAGCTCGGGATGAGTTGCGTTGGATGGGCCGAATTTCTGTGTGGACCATTGGACTCGCGGCAACTGGCGCTGGCGGCGGCGATTGTCGGGGAGCCCGAGCCTTTCGTTTTGGAGGATTCGGTCCATGCCGCGGAACTGTTCAACCGCTCGGGGCGCCGCCGCGGCTCGTTCATCGACTGCATGATCGCCGCGACCGCAATCCGTAGCGCAGGCAGTTTTGCCACGGCGAATCGCGCGGACTTCAAGCGCCTGCCCGGCTTGCACTTGGCAGCGGAGCGGCGATCGAGGGGCGCTTCGTCCTGAGCCGCGCACCGACCAGTCAGGGCGGCGTCGATTCACTTGTTCGAAACAATGAGTTGACAAAATCGAAGCGCTACCCTCCCGGTCTGCAAATAGATTCACAATGTGTAATACGACCGGTGCCGTCTCTGTCGCTCCCGCGCGTGGCTTGTATGGACCGGGGACATAGGTGACGGGTGTGCGAGGACATGGGTGACACATTTTAAAATGGTAAGCACGGTGTTGCCCACAGGGTCCGCAGGCTCTGGGATCGCGCGAAACATCCCGCCTGCTTGCAACACTCAAAAAGTGACCCTTTTTGACATTTTAAAAATGACCCACCCTCCAGCGCATTTAGACCGAAGTTCCCCTGAGCTCAGAAAATAATTGTGCATTTGCCGAGGGAATTGTCGAGGGCGGGTTTTTTTACTGACTACGTAGCGTCAGAGCGCAAGTCCGAGGAGTTGGAGGGCTTGCTGCTGCAATGGGGTGGGGCGGGTCACGATGTCGAACGGTGCAACCGACTTGAGTGCCGGCTGGATGCGGTTT